>Ga0208514_100218_pt1 | contig 41336 bp, 38 predicted proteins | sample LakWasMet70_HOW9_2_FD_183900 | JGI IMG/M metagenome (GOLD analysis project Ga0208514, IMG submission 183900) | Freshwater sediment methanotrophic microbial communities from Lake Washington under simulated oxygen tension - Sediment Metagenome... | ecosystem: Environmental > Aquatic > Freshwater >...
TTTGACGTATACGACAAACCCCTGCTCTCCGTGGCCATGGCCAAGCAGATTGCGCTGGAGCAACTGGTGCGCGAGACCGGCGCGCAGGCCGCGCAGCGGCTGGGCGTGAACTTGCAGGCGCAGACCCAGGCCACCCGCATCTGCACTCGCACCCAAACCCTTCACACCACGCGCGGCAAGCATGCCTATGAACAACTGGTGCTGGCCCACGGCGCGCAAGCCGCGCTGCCGACCAATATGCCGGCCGAGTTGTGCTGGCGCATCAACCACCTGGACGCGTATCTGCGCCTGCGCGCCGCGCTGGGCGATACGCCCAAGGACGTGGCCATCGTGGGCGCGGGCCTGATTGGCAGCGAGCTGGCCAACGACCTGGCCCTGGGCGGCCACCGCATCACGCTGCTGGACGTGCAGCCCGAGCCACTGGCGCGCTGGAAAGCTGAGCATGCCGGCCAGCAGGTGCTACAGGCGTGGAAGGACTTGCCCATTCGCTTTGTGGGAAATGTGAGCGTCAGCACCGTTGAAAAGATCGATGGGCGCATGCACGTCACCACGGCGTGCGGTCAGCAGTTCGTCGTGGATCAGGTCATTGCCGCAGCAGGCTTGCAAACACCCAACCGGCTGGCCCAAGCCGCCAGCCTGGAGTGGAACAACGGCATTGCGGTGGACCCCATCTCCCTGCGCACCAGCAACGCCAGTATCCACGCCCTGGGCGACTGCATCACGGTGCAGGGCCAGGCCAGCCGCTACATCGAACCCATCGCCCGCCAGGCCCGCACCATCGCCGCCACCATCTGCGGCTGCGAGCCCGTGCCTTATGAGGTGCGGCCTGCCGTCGTTCGGGTGAAGACGACTTCGCTGCCGCTGACGTTGCATTGAATTGGCACGTAGCTCTCGTGGAATATGGCCATGCTGCTATATAAAACATAGTATCTCTCGTGGCGACAGGTGCTGGCGCAGGGATCTCTGCTTGGGCGCTGGCTTGTTGGGGGAGGGGCGATCGAGGCGACCTGTGGGTCTGGCAGGCGGCGGAAGGAAGTCCCGTAGTGGGCCAGATGCGGGTATTCGGGTTTATCGCTCGATACCTGCCATTGGTCGAAATAAATTCTCCTTTGCTGCCCTTCAGCCCAAGAAATAAGTCACTACCGATGACAGGCCGTCGAGCAGCGACAAGATTCATTCCAAAGGGCTCGATTCCTAGCACACCACTATCGGGTTTTTGATGCCAATCTGGCTCCTCCTGAGGCGAACGCACGATACTCGCTTGTTTCACGCCAAACAACTCCCGCACATGACTCACCACGCCAGCCGACTCAAGGTGCTTAGTGCCGGAATTTTCAGCCTGATTTTGGCATTGGGCGTGGCTCGCTTTGCCTACACCCCACTGCTGCCACTCATGCAACTACAAGCCGGTTTGGGTGTGGCTGCGGCAGGTTGGTTGGCCGCTATCAACTACGCGGGATACTTGAGCGGTGCACTGATCGCATCGCGCATCAATAGCCTGGTGCTCAAGGATCGACTTTACCGAATTGGCATGGTACTGGCAGTTGTCAGTACGTTGGCGATGGGGTTAAGTACGAATGTATTAGTGTGGGCGCTGTCCCGATATGTGGCAGGGCTGACCAGCGCCGCGGCTATGCTGCTGGGCACCGGCCTAATCATGAATTGGCTCATCCGCCACAACCACCGCAGCGAGATGGGCATCCACTTTGCGGGCATTGGGTTGGGCATTGCCGGTTGTGCTGGTGCTGTGATGCTGTTCACACCAACGCTTGACTGGCGTGAGCAATGGTTTGCGTTTACTGTGGTGGGCAGCTTGCTGCTAGTGCCTGCGCTGCGCTGGTTGCCACCTCCAGACCCAAATGGCTATACCAGCAGTGGTCAGAAGATGCAGGACAAACCGCCGAGCCCGCTGTATCTGCGTGTATTCATGGCCGCATACTTTTGTGCGGGCTTTGGCTTCGTGGTGAGTGTGACCTTCATCGTGGCCATCGTGAATCAATTGCCAGGCTTGAATGGATGGGGCAATCTGGCGTTTTTAGCCATTGGCATCGGTGCTGCCCCGGCCTGTATCAACTGGGACTTGATAGCCCGGCGCACTGGTGACCTGAATGCACTCATTTTGGCTGGCGTGCTGCAGGTGGTGGGCATCTTGACGCCGGTTTTGGTACCTGGTTTTTGGTCCGCGATGCTGGGCTCTTTGCTGTTTGGCGGCACCTTTATTGGGATGGTCAGCCTGGTTCTGACTATGGCCGGACGCTACTACCCTACCATGCCCGCCAAGATGATGGGAAAGATGACACTTTCCTATGGCGTTGCGCAAATCATAGGGCCGGCGATAACCGGCTTGATTGGAGCAAAGTTGGGCAGCTATAACGCCAGCCTGTATGTGGCAGCCGGAGTCATGCTGCTGGGTGTCGGACTGCTGTTCGTGCTCAAGGCAGTGGAGCGGCTCGATGCGCAGGGGGGTGAAGTTAGTCGTTAAACAGGCACTTGCTGAACAGAATGGGTATCCGGGCCTAGGCAAAGCAGCCATTCGACTTTTCGCCAGAAATCGAAAAGCCTACGTTGAAATTGACAATCAAAGCCTTCTTGATGTGCGGCTCCGTTGGGGCAGAGGCCGCCTGTCAAGAAAAGAACGTTTGCCATAGGGCAAAACGCATTTCGGACTTGCGCTGCTTGTTACCACTCAATGCCCCACGTGCATTTCACCCTTGAGCTTGAATCGCACACACCATCAAACAACCAGCCATCATCCCTTGATCAAGCGTAAAATGCGCGCACCGCTGCGATTTGCTTTCCTTTGCAGTGGTTGTAGTCTGACAGGCTCTGCGGCACCTCCCACGCTGCACCCGCACCTCTTTGGCCGATAGTCTCGGCCCTCCCGGTCGTCAAACTCCCCTTTGCGGCGAGCTGTACCTCCTCTGATTTCCCCCCCCTGCGCCGCGCGGTTCATTGTTGAAACTGCGGTCGCTTTTTTGAAAGATCCCACCATGGGCAAGAAACTTTACGTCGGCAACCTCTCCTACTCGGTAGATGACCATTCCCTGAACCAAAACTTCTCTGACTTCGGCACCGTGTCGTCTGCCAAGGTCATGATGGACCGCGACAGCGGCCGCTCCAAGGGCTTCGGCTTTGTGGAAATGTCCAGCGACGCGGAAGCCCAGGCTGCCATCAGCGGCATGAACGGCAAAAACGTCGATGGCCGCGACATGGTGGTCAATGAAGCCCGCCCAATGGAGCCACGTACAGGTGGCGGCGGTGGTGGCTATGGTGGCGGCGGCAACCGTTACTAAAACCTGCTCTGCAGCGCAAAGAGAAACCGGCCTTCTGGCCGGTTTTTTTTCGTCCGTGAATACGCTCCTGGCTCAGTACTGCTTGTAGGGCAGGAACTTGCCCGACAGTACCACGTTGACGCGGTCACCCTTGGGGTCGGGCTGGCGCACGATGTCCATGCTGAAGTCGATGGCGCTCATGATGCCGTCGCCAAACTCTTCGTGGATCAGTTCCTTGATGGTGGTGCCATACACGCTGACGATCTCATACCAGCGATAGATCAGCGGGTCGGTCGGCACCGGCGTGGGCAGTGAGCCTTTGTAGGGCACAACCTGCAGCCACTTCTGTTCTTCGGTGGTCAGGCCGAAGATTTTTCCGACGATCTTGGCCTGCGCCGCGTCCAAAGTCATCTGGCCCAGGCAGGCCGCGGTGACCCATTCCTTGGACAGGCCCACTTTTTTGGCGACGTCGGCCCACTGGATGCCTTTGGCAACCTTGGTACTGATGATTTTTTCGGTGACTTCCAATCGGTTCATAGAGGGCTCCTGGTGGATGGGGTGAGTAAAAGAGGAATTAAGAGAAAACAAGAGAAAACTAGTGGGCCTTGGCGCGGCTGACCAAGAAGTCCACGATGTGGTTGCGCAGGTCGTAGTAGCCGTCCAGGTGGTGCAGGCCCGCACGGTTGCGGCTGCGCGGTAGCGGGTTGACCACCACCTCGGCAATGCCGCCGGGCTTGTAGCCGGTGTCGGTCTCGGCACCATTGCTCATCAGTAGGATGCGGTCGGCCAGCAGGATGGCTTCGTCCACGTCGTGCGTGATCATGAAAACGGTTTGCTGGGTCTCGCGCACGATGCCCATCAGTTCGTCCTGGATGGTGCCGCGGGTCAGGGCGTCCAGCGCGCCAAAGGGCTCGTCCAGCAATAGCATCTTGGGGCTGATAGAAAAGGCCCGCGCTATGCCCACGCGCTGCTTCATGCCGCCGGAGAGCTGGCTAGGCTTTTTGTCAATCGCGCCGCTCAGGCCCACCATGGCGACAAACTTTTCCACCTGCGCATTGACCTGGGCGCGCGACCATTCGGGCCAGCGCGACACCACGGCAAATGCAATGTTCTGGCGCACCGTGAGCCAGGGCATCAGGGCATGGCTTTGGAACACCACACCGCGCTCCAGGCTGGGGCCGGAGATCTCGCGTCCGTCCATGAAGACATAGCCGTCCGACGCGGTGTCCAACCCGGCCAGCACGTTCAGCACCGTGGTCTTGCCGCAACCTGAATGGCCAATGATGCAGACAAACTCGCCGCGCTCCAGCGTAAAGGACACGTCGGCAAACACCGGCTTGCCCAGCACATAGGTCTTGCCGAGGTTTTCAATTCTGAGCAGACCATTCATCACACGTCACTCCACATAGGTCACCGCCTTTTGCAGTTGGCCAAAGGCCAGATCCAGCAGCATGCCGACCACGCCAATGAGCACGATGGCGAAGATCACATTGGTCAGCGACAGGTTGTTCCACTCGTTCCACACAAAGTAGCCAATGCCGGTGCCGCCGACCAGCATCTCGGCCGCCACGATGACCAGCCAGGCAATGCCCATGCTGATGCGCATGCCCGTCAGAATGGTGGGCGCGGCGGCCGGCAGAATCACCTGAAAGGCCTTGCGCAAGGCGCTGACTTCTAGCGTGCTGGCAACGTTGAGCCACTCGCGCTTGACCGAGGCCACGCCGAAGGCCGTGTTGACCAGCATGGGCCAGATCGAGCAGATGAAGATCACAAAGATGCCACTGATGGATGAGTCCTTGATGGTGTAGAGCGCCAGCGGCATCCAGGCCAGCGGACTGATGGGTTTGAGCACCTGGATGAACGGGTCAAACGCCTTGCGCAGCAGTGGCGACATGCCGATCACAAAGCCCAGGGGAATGGCCACCAGCATGGCCAGCCCAAAGCCCAGCGCCACCCGCCCCAATGAGTGCGCCAGCTGGATGGCGATGCCCTTGTCGTTGGGGCCGTTGTCGTAGAACGGGTTGGACAGGTGGCCCCACACGGTGGTGCCCATTTGCCCCAGCGTGGGAAAGCCCGCCGCCTTGGTGCTGCCCGGGTCTTTGCCCATCATCTTGGCGTACTCGATTTGCTCCGGTGTCATGCCCGCCGAACTGGTGGCCGACGCGGTGGAGCCCGTGGCCGCGTACCAGATGCCCAGAACTAGTACGAGTATCAGCACCGAGAGCAGGCCCGCGCGGAAATTGAGGGAACGCCAAATACTCATGGCATGGCCCGCCCGGCCGCCCGAAGGGCCATGCGCGCCCCCTCGGGGGGCAGCGACACACGGAGTGAGGAGCGTGGGGGCAACATCACTAGGCTGCCTTGCTGATGGCGAAGCTCTTGGCGTAGGCGGCGGCCTTGTCGGCGTCGAACTCCTTGCCCATGATCTTGAACTTGGGGTAGGCGCCATCGGGCACCTTCTGGTCCAGCGACTTCATGTGCTTCTTGGCGTCGGTCAACAGAAACACTTTTTCAGCGATCTGCTTGTAGTTGACGTCGCCCTTGACATAGCCCCAGCGTTGCATCTGCGTGAGCATCCACACGGCCATGCTCTGCCAGGGCATGGGGTCGAAGTCGGCCCGGTCGGGCACGTTCTTGATGTTGCCCAGGCCATCGGCAAATTTGCCGGTCAGCACCTGGTTCAGCACGGCTTCGGGCTGGTTCAGGTACTGTGCCGGCGCAATCACCTTGGCGATGAGTTCGCGGTTCGCGGGGTCGCGCGCCATGGCGGCGGACGTGAGCACGGCACGGTACAAGGCGGCAAAGGTGTTGGGGTTCTTCTGGATGAACTCGGTGCTGGTGCCAAAGGCGCAGCAGGGGTGGCCGTTCCACAGGTCCTTGGTCAGCAGGTGGATGAAGCCGGCTTCCTCGTAGACGGCGCGCTGGTTGAATGGGTCTGGGCCGAGGAAGCCGTCGATGTTGCCGGCCTTCAGGTTGGCCACCATTTCTGCGGGTGGAACCACCCGGATTTGCACATCGGTGTCAGGGTTGATACCCGCTTCGGCCAGGTAGTAGCGCAGCAGGAAGTTGTGCATCGAATAGTCAAACGGCACCGCGAACTTGAAACCTTTCCAGTTCTTGGGATCGCGGTTGTTCTTGTGCTTGAGCGCCAGCGTGATGGCCTGGCCGTTGACGTTCTGGATGGTGGCCACATTCATGGGCGTGGCGTTGGAGCCCAGACCCATGGAGATCGCCAGTGGCATGGGCGACAGGAAGTGCGTGGCGTCGTATTCCTTGTTGATCATCTTGTCGCGGATCAGTGCCCAGCCCGCCGTCTTGGTCACTTCTACATTGAGGCCCTGCTTCTGGTAGAAGCCCAGCGGGTGCGCCATGATCAGCGGCGTGGCGCAGGTGATCGGGATGAAACCGATTTTCAGGTTGGTCTTTTCCAGCGCGCCTTTTTCCTGTGCCATGGCCTGCATGCTGGCCACGGGCAGCACACTGGCAATGGCGGCCATGGCCGTGCTCTTGCCCACGGCTTTCAGAAAGCGGCGGCGTACCGCGTCTTGCGGAAAGATGGCCTTGACCAGCGTGGCTTCAATGAATTCGTTGCTGTAGGCCTCGAACGTGCTGCTCAGGCTGCGGCGACGCAGTTCGATGGCGGCGGTGTCGGCGGCCACTTCGGCCTGGTGGTCAGCCACCGAGTGTTCACGGCCGCAGCTGCACTTGAGCATCAGGGGACGGTCGGCATCATAGGGAGAGAAGAATTCGGACATGGTGTACCTCGGTGAAGTGATGTATGTCACTCAGCAAGGTGCGGGCCAGTTTTGTGCTGTGGGCGCCGGCATCTGCAATTCGCCCTGCGCCCCACGACGCTGTGTAGTGCCAGCCCTACAAAAATGCAGCTTATGGCGCTGCCGGAGCCGCACGGGTCTGGCGTTCGGCGAAAAGCGCCAGCTCCACATCGTTCTTGGCGCCGGTTTTTTCCAGAATCCGGGCGCGGTAGGTGCTGACGGTATTGGGGGCCAATTTGAGTTGCGCACCAATTTCGCTCACGGTGTGGCCGGTGGTCAACAGACGAAACACCTGGTATTCCCGGTGCGACAGTGCTTCCACGCCGCCCGCACCGCTGCGCGAAGCCACTGCACCGACCGTGGCGGCCAGGGCCTCCGCCGTGGCGGGGGTCACGTACATGCCCCCGCCCGCAACCTTGCGAACGGCTGCCACCATGTCGTCCGGGTCGGCGCTCTTGTTCAGATAGCCCCCCGCGCCCAGCTTGATGCAGCGCACGGCGTATTGTTTCTCCGGGTAGGTGCTGAGCATCAGCACTGGCAACGTGGGGTATTCACGCCGCAGGATTTGCAGTACCTCCAGCCCGTCGGCCCCCGGCATGGCAATGTCCAGCAGCACCAGATCCAGGCCATTGCTGCCGCCGAATGTACGGACCTGGTCCAGCACCTCGGTGCCGCTTTGCGCCTCGCCTGCAACGCACACATCTGGTGCATCGGCCAAAACTTGTTTGAGGCCTTCGCGCACGATGCGGTGGTCGTCACCCAAGAGCAAACGGATCATGTGCCGTGCCCGCAATAGGCCTGCTGCAACGGAATACGCAGCTGGAACAGGGAGCCCTGGCCGATTTGGCTGGTAATCGACAGGCGTCCGCCATGGTGGCGTGCGCGTTCGCGCATGCCCATGACACCATAGGCGGTTGCCGCTTCAAATGCCTCGGCGGGTGCGCCACAGCCGTTGTCGCGCACCAGGAGATTGAGCGCGTCATGGCTCACTTCAACATTGACCAGAATGTGCGTCGCGCGGGCGTGGCGCGCCACGTTGCTGAGCATTTCCTGGAAGATGCGAAACACGGCCATGGCCAGATTTTCTGGCAGTTCGATGTGCTCGGTGCCCACCATGCTCCAGTCCAGTGACAGTTCGGCCGACTGCGCAAATTCGTGGGCTTGCCATTCCAGCGCGGCCCACAAACCCTGGTGGTCCAGGATGCTGGGGCGCAGGTCCGTGATGATGCGGCCCACATTGACCACCGCGTTCTCAATTTGGCGGCTCATGCTCTGGCACTTGCCGCGCAGGCGATCACGCATGGACTGCGCTTCCAGCGAGTTGCGCTGCTCCTGCTCGGCCAGACGTTTGTCCATCCAGTTGACGTCCATCTTGAGGGCCACCAGCAGGCTGCCGAGTTCGTCGTGTACCTCGCGGGCGATGCGGGTGCGCTCTTCCTCCCGTATCGTTTCAGAATAGGCGGAGAGTTCACGCAACTGGCCCAGGGCGGCCGACAGCTCGCGGGTGCGTGCGCCCACCCGCAATTCCAGCTCGTCATTGGCCCGGGCCAGGCTGGCGTTGGCCCGTTGCAGGTCCTGGGCTGCCTGCCGGCGTGCGGTGATGTCGACAAAGGTAATGACCGCGCCGCGTACCTCGTCGCCATCGATGATGGGGTAGCTGGAGTACTCGACGGCGAAGCAGCTGCGGTCCTTGCGCCAGAACACCTCGGTGTCAATCCGGCACGCCAGGCCCTGTCGAAACGCATTGAAGATGGGGCACTCGGTATCGGGGTAATGCGAGCCGTCGGCATGCGAATGGTGGGTCAGCTCATGCATGTTCTGCCCCAACACGTCGGCCGCCTCCCAGCCCAGCAGGCTGGCACCCGCTCGGTTGATGAAGACACAGTGCCCATCCAGGTCGATGCCAAAAATGCCCTCACCGGTGGAATCCAGCAACAGATTGAGCTGGTGCTGCCACAGGGAACTCGTCCCCTGGTTGTGGGCGAAGGAAAAGGGTGATGTCTCCAATAGCATGCCTGGTAACTAGCAACGGTTGTGCCAAGCTGCCTCCAGCCCTCGTGAATACTGCTTAGTCAGCTACTATTTCAATAGCAAATCAAACCTAGCACGGCCACGTGGACCCATGCTCTGGCACCAGCGCCCGCCAGCCCAGGTCATGCTCAATGCGTGCGCGCAAGGCGTCGGACGCGGACAGGTCGCCGTGCACCACATACACCTGGTCCGGGCGCGCCGGCATGCTGCGCAGCCAGTGCAGCAGTTGCCCGGCGTCGGCGTGGGCGGATGCCGATTGCAGTTGCACCACTTCGGCGTTGACCGCCACGTCGCGGCCGTGGATGCGCACGCTTTTCTCGCCGCTGGCCAGGGTGGCACCGCGGGTGCCGGGGGCCTGGTAGCCGGTCAGGATGATCATGTTGCGGTGGTTGCCCGCATGGTGCTCCAGGTGGTGCAGCACGCGCCCACCGGTGGCCATGCCGCTGGCCGACAGAATGACCATGGGGCCGTGGCGCGACGCCAGGGCCTTGGATTCGTCGGTGCTGTTGACCATGGTGGCGGCGTGGGTCATGGCATGGGCCTGTTTCGCGTTCAGGCGGTGCTCACCCTGGTGCCCCTCGAACAGATGGGTGGTGTGGACCGCCATCGGGCTGTCCAGGAAAACGGGCAGGGAATGTGGGATCTTGCCACTGGCCTTGAGCTGCGCGATGGCGAGCAGCACGGCCTGCGCCCGACCCACCGCAAATACCGGCACCACGGCCACACCGCCGCGCGCGGCGAGCTTGTGCAGGGCGGGCCCGAGTTCGTCGACCAGGTTTTCAGGTGGGTGTTGCCGGTCGCCGTAGGTGGACTCGATCAACACCGTGTCGGCAACGGGTGGTGGCGCAGGCGGGTACATGATGGAGTCGTCGGGCCGCCCCAGGTCGCCCGAGAACAGGATGCGCCGCCCCGCCACTTCCAGCAGCACGCTGGCGGCACCCAGGATGTGGCCTGCAGGGCTGAAGGTCACGCGCCAACCGGGAATCGGCTGGAAGGTCTTGCCCATGTCGACGGCCTTGATCAGCGGCAGGCAGTCCAGCGCATCCTGGCGGGTATACAGGGGCAGGGCAGGGGCGTGTTTGGAGAAGCCATGGCGGTTGGCAAAGGACGCGTCCTCTTCCTGGATGTGGCCGCTGTCGGGCAGCAGGATTTTGCACAGGGCCTGGGTGCCTTTCGTGGCGTAGACCTTGCCGGTAAACCCTTCCTTGACCAGCAGGGGCAAATAGCCGCTGTGGTCCAGGTGGGCATGGGTCAGTACCACCGCGCCCACGGCATCCGGTGCCACGGGCAGTGGGGTCCAGTTGCGCAGGCGCAGTTGCTTGTAGCCCTGGAACAGGCCGCAATCGATGAGCAGGCTGTGTCCGTCGTGGCGCACCAGATATTTGGAACCGGTGACGGTGTTGGCACCGCCCAGAAACGTGATGTTGACACCCATGACAAAGCTCCTCGCAAAAAAATGCCGCCGGGTCCTTTATAGACCGGGCGGCATGGTTTGGCAGCAACTATGTGCCAAGTTTGATGTGCATCAACTGAAGAAGCTCTTCAGCCGGTCAGTCCAACTGTCCCCCGTGGGCGAGTGTTTGTTGCCGCCTTTCTTCAGGGACTCATCTAGCTCGCGCAGCAAACGGCGCTGGTGTTCGCTGAGCTTGACCGGTGTTTCCACCGCAATGTGGCAGTACAGGTCGCCGGGGTAGCTGGCGCGCACACCCTTGATGCCCTTGCCGCGCAGGCGGAACTGCTTGCCGGTCTGTGTGCCCTCGGGTATGTCGATGGCGGCCTTGCCGGCCAGGGTCGGCACGTCGATTTCACCGCCCAGCGCTGCCGTGGCCATGCTGATCGGCACCGAGCAGTGCAGGTCGTCGCCGTCACGCTCGAAGATGTCGTGCTTCTTCAGGCGGATTTCGATGTACAGGTCGCCCGGAGGTCCGCCGTTGGTGCCGGGTTCACCGTTGCCGGTGCTGCGGATGCGCATGCCGCCGTCGATGCCTGCCGGAATCTTGACTTCCAGTGTTTTTTGCTTCTTGACCTTGCCCTGGCCGTGGCAAGACACGCACGGTTCAGGAATGACTTTGCCGGTGCCGCGGCAGGTGGGGCAGGTCTGCTGCACGCTGAAGAAACCCTGGCGCATTTGGACCGAGCCGGACCCGCTGCAGGTGCCGCAGGTCTTGACCTGGGTGCCGGGCTTGGCACCGCTGCCCTTGCAGACTTCGCAGGAGTCCCAGCTGGGGATGCGGATCTGGGCGTCCTTGCCGCGGGCCGCTTCTTCCAGCGTGACCTCCATGGCGTAGCTGAGGTCGCCGCCACGGAATACCTGGCGGCCACCGGCACCGGGTCGACCGCCGCGCTGCTGGCCAAACATGTCGCCAAAAATGTCGCCAAAGGCTTCGGCAAAACCGCCATAGCCTTCGCCACCCGGGCCGCGCATATTGGGGTCGACACCGGCGTGTCCGTGCTGGTCGTAGGCCGCGCGTTTTTGCGGGTCCGACAGCATCTCATACGCTTCCTTGGCTTCCTTGAATTTGTCTTCGGCCACCTTGCCGGAGTCACCCTGGTTGCGGTCCGGGTGGTGTTTCATCGCGAGCTTGCGATAAGACTTCTTGATGTCTTCGTCTGACGCGTTTTTCGGGACGCCCAGAATTTCGTAAAAGTCTCTTTTAGCCATGGTTGCCAGACATTGTTGGTCTTTAATTGTTAGCGCAAACGTTATGCAAAACGCCGCGCCGACGATTCCTGACGAATCTTTCGGGCGCGGCGCGCCAAATCAGCACGCGGTGCGTGAGGATTTAGCCCTTTTTGACTTCCTTGACTTCGGCATCCACCACGTTGTCATCCGCAGCGTGTGTCGACGATCCACTACCGGCTGCCTGTGGTTGCTCGCCACCGGTGGGCTGTGCTCCGCCTTCGGCAGCCTGCTTGGCCTGCATGTCAGCGTACATTTTTTCGCCCAATTTCTGACTGGCGCTCATCAATGTGGTGTTCTTCTCGTCAATCGCGGCCTTGTCGTCGCCCTTGATGGCTTCTTCCAGGTCCTTGATGGCGGCTTCGATTTTTTCCTTCTCGCCGGCGTCGAGCTTGTCACCGTACTCGGTCAGGCTCTTCTTCACGCTGTGGATGCTGGCGTCGGCCTGGTTCTTGGACTGCACCAATTCGACTTTCTTCTTGTCGTCAGCGGCGTTCAGCTCGGCATCTTTGACCATTTGCTGGATCTCGGCTTCGGACAAGCCGGAGTTGGCCTTGATGGTGATCTTGTTTTCCTTGCCGGTGCCCTTGTCCTTGGCGCCCACGTGCAAGATACCGTTGGCGTCGATGTCGAACGACACTTCGATCTGCGGCGTGCCACGGGCTGCGGGCGGGATGCCTTCGAGGTTGAACTCGCCCAGCATCTTGTTGCCTACGGCGATATCGCGCTCGCCCTGGAACACCTTGATGGTCACGGCTGGCTGGTTGTCTTCCGCGGTCGAGAAAGTTTGTGCAAACTTGGTCGGAATGGTGGTGTTCTTGGTGATCATCTTGGTCATCACGCCACCCATGGTTTCGATGCCCAGTGACAGGGGTGTCACGTCGAGCAGCAAAACGTCTTTGCGGTCGCCGGACAGCACCTGACCTTGAATGGCGGCACCGACAGCCACGGCTTCATCAGGGTTCACGTCCTTGCGCGGCTCTTTGCCGAACAGTTCCTTGACCTTTTCCTGCACCTTGGGCATGCGGGTCATGCCGCCGACCAGAATCACGTCGTGGATGTCGGAGACCTTGACGCCGGCGTCCTTGATGGCGGTGCGGCAGGGGGCAATGGTGCGCTCAATCAGCTCTTCGACCAGGCTTTCCAGCTTGGCGCGGGTCAGCTTGATGTTCAGGTGCTTGGGGCCAGACGCATCGGCTGTCACGTAGGGCAGGTTGATGTCGGTCTGGGCACTGCTGGACAGCTCGATCTTGGCTTTTTCAGCGGCTTCCTTCAGGCGCTGCAGGGCCAGTACGTCCTTGCCCAGGTCCACGCCTTGTTCCTTCTTGAACTCGGCAATGATGAAGTCGATGACACGCTGGTCAAAGTCTTCACCGCCCAGGAAGGTGTCGCCATTGGTGGACAGCACTTCGAATTGCTTCTCGCCATCGACATCGGCGATCTCGATGATGGAGATGTCGAAGGTACCGCCGCCCAGGTCATACACGGCAATCTTGCGGTCGCCCTTTTCGTTCTTGTCCAGGCCAAAGGCCAGGGCAGCAGCGGTAGGCTCGTTGATGATGCGCTTGACGTCCAGGCCGGCAATGCGGCCAGCGTCCTTGGTGGCTTGGCGTTGTGCGTCGTTGAAGTAGGCGGGCACCGTGATCACGGCGTCGGTCACTTCTTCGCCGAGGTAGTCTTCGGCGGTCTTCTTCATCTTGCGCAGAATGTCGGCGCTAACCTGCTGCGGTGCCATGCGGTTGCCGCGTACTTCGACCCAGGCGTCGCCGTTGTCGGCGGCGGCAATCTTGTAGGGCATCAGGTCGATGTCCTTTTGCACTTCCTTCTCGGAGAACTTGCGGCCGATCAGGCGTTTGACGGCGTACAGCGTGTTCTTGGGGTTGGTGACGGACTGGCGCTTGGCCGATGCGCCGACCAGCACTTCGCCGTCTTCCTGGTACGCAATGATGGACGGCGTGGTGCGCGCGCCTTCTGCGTTTTCAATGACCTTGGCGGTGTTGCCTTCCATGATGGCGACACAGCTGTTGGTGGTTCCCAAGTCGATACCGATGATTCTTCCCATGATTTACTCCTGCGATATTAAAAATTCAGATGCAGCTAACTTGAAGCCTGTTCAGTGGAATTCAAGTGATATTTGTGGCCGGGCTGCGGTGGCGCGCCTGTGCTATTTCGGCGCCGTCACCGTCACCAGGGCAGGGCGCAGCACGCGGTCTGCGATGGAATAGCCCTTCTGCAGCAGGCTGACGACGGTATTGGCTTCCTGCTCCGACGGCACCACGCTGATGGCCTGGTGTTGATGCGGGTCAAACTTGGTGCCAGCCGTCGGTGCAATTGCGACGACCTTGTTGCGCTCCAGTGCTGCAATCAGCTGGCGCAAGGTGGCCTGCGCGCCTTCGCGGATTTGCTCGACCGTACCGTCCTTGATGGTCAAACCGGCTTCCAGGCTGTCGGCGACGGGCAGCAGGCTTTCAGCAAAGCTCTCGACGGCGAACTTGCGGGCCTTGGAAATTTCGTCCTCGGCACGTCGGCGGGAGTTCTCTGCATCAGCCTTGGCCCGCAGATACTGGTCTGCCAGGTCGCCGGTCTTGGCCTGCAGGGCCGCCAGTTCTGCCTGCACCTGCGCCAAGATGTCCGGTTCGGCTGCGGTCTGCGACGCAAACATGCCTTCGGTGCTTTGGAAGCTGGCTTCGGATGGGTCTTGTTGGGGGGAGGATGGCGTGTCAGACATGCAATTGGATAGAGGTTTGACGGTTGGTACAAATGGGTGAGCCTAGTTATGGGGGCCCACCAAGGCAATTCAAGAGGGCGCGCAGCCCTTTTGTGCCGGGATATTGTGTCTTCGGACAGGTATCAGGCGGATGTGCCCAACAATTCAACGTCGAACTTGAGGGTCGCATTGGGTGGAATGACGCCACCGGCGCCGCGTGCGCCATAGCCCAATTCGGCGGGGATGATCAGGGTGCGTGCACCACCGACCTTCATGCCGGCTACGCCTTCGTCCCAGCCGCGAATCACCATGCCGGCACCGAGATGAAACACAAAAGGGTCATTGCGGTCTTTGCTGGAGTCAAACTTGGCACCCTGGGTCGCGTTGTTGTACAGCCAGCCGGTGTAGTGCACGGTCACGCTCTGACCCTTGGCGGCAACGGCGCCGGTTCCCTCGATGGTGTCCTCGTATTGCAGGCCGGTGGCGGTGGTGATCATTGAAAATCCTTTGGTGAAAAGCCTTAAATTATGCCGCAGACAAAAAAAAGACAGGCAGAGCCTGTCGTCTTTTTCACGGCCTGCAGGCCATCGGAAACGGGAATCAGCTGGCTTTTTTGGCCTGGCTGGTGGCCCATTTGCCGGCAAACGCCTGCAAATCACCCAGGCGCTTGAGCAAATCGGCTCCCAGATGGGTCACGGAGTAGCCGTCGCTGCCATGGGTCATCAAGCCTGCTTCGCGCAATTCCTTGATACGGGTGTTCAGGGTGTTCGGGGTGATGCCCCCAACGCTGTCTTGCAGCAGACGAAACGTCTGGGCGTGGCCGTCGCGCAGAGCCCACAGCACCCGAATGGCATACCGTGACTCCAATAGGCTTAATAACTGGCCAATGGCAAGCGATTCTTTTGCACTCATTAACTTACCTCTCCTCGATGCGGTTTTCTTGCAGGCGCATGGACAGGCTGGTTAGCCGCCATCGCAAATATATGTACAGCCTGTTAAATCAGTGCAAACTATATCGCAGTTTTCGCCATGCTACAAGTTTCATAGCTATCGGCTGGGCGGTGAGTTCGCTTGTCAGCAGCAGGTGGAGATGCTAAGGTTGTAATAAGAACGCTTTGTTTGTGTCGTGTTTTGGAGATTTCCATGGTGTTTAATTTTGAGCAGGTCCACAACTATTACGAACGCCTGGTATTTGAAGAAGTGGCGCGCCGCGCCGAGGCGCATCCCGATTTCACGTCGGACATGCTGGGCGATGTGGCCTGTGTAGCGCTGAACCGGCTCCCGGCACGCTATGTGCGCCATGACGTGGATCTGATGTTCTACCTGACCGAGCATGAGCGCCATGCCATTGAGCTGTCGATGGAGGAAGTGCTGCAGTTCGCCTTTGGATTCGTGTTGGAGCGGGCCAACAAATCAGGGCGCGGGGCCTAGCGACAAGCGCCGGGGTTAAAACGTTGCCGCCAGCTTGGTCAGCAGTTCTGGCGTGACGCCAGGGCTGACGCCAAACCAGGCCTCAAATGCCGCCCGGGCCTGGTGGACCAGCATCCCCAAGCCGTTGACAGTCGTGTTGCCGCGTTGACGGGCGGCGGCCAGCAAGGGCGTCTCCAGAGGTACGTACACAATATCTGACACCAGCGCCTGCGGGTGCAGCCGCTCCAGCGACAGGTCCAGCGCGGGCTGGCCGTGCATGCCCTGGTTGGTAGTGTTAACCAGCAGCGCCAGATCATCCAGCGTGTCGTGACGGTCTTCCCAGACCACGGCGCGGACCGGGGATCCAAATTCCTGTGCCATGTCGTGGGCCTTGGCCCAACTGCGGTTGATCAGCCGGATGTCGCGTGCGCCGCCGTCGATCAGGCCGGCCAGGACCGCGCGCGCACCCCCGCCCGCACCAACCACCGTGATCGGACCAGCGCTGGCCCGCCAGCCGGGGTGGGCTTCGAGCAGGCTCTGGATAAAACCCAGTGCATCGGTGTTGCGACCGGTCAAGGCCCCGTCGTTTCCGACGACGATGGTGTTGATGGCACCAATACGGGCCGCCAGCGGCTCGATATGGTCCACCAGGGTCATGGCCGCCACTTTGTGCGGGATGGTCAGGTTGCACCCGGCGAATCCAAGTACCGGCAGGGCACGCAGGGCCGTCTGCAACTGCTCCGGTTGTACCGGCAGCAACACATAGGCTCCTTGCAGACCATGCTGGGCAATCCAGTGGTTGTGGATGACCGGTGAGCGCGAATGCGCCACCGGCCAGCCCATGATCCCCGCGAGCTTGTAGGTCACAGGTTGTCGGTGAAGCTGCGCAGCTTGTCGGAACGGCTGGGGTGCTTGAGCTTGCGCAGCGCCTTGGCTTCGATCTGGCGGATGCGCTCGCGCGTCACGTCAAACTGCTTGCCGACTTCTTCCAGCGTGTGGTCGCTGGTCATCTCGATACCAAAACGCATGCGCAGCACCTTGGCTTCGCGCGGTGTCAGGCTGTCCAAAATGTCCTTGACCACATCGCGCAGGCCGGCCTGCATCGCGGCTTCCATCGGCGCGGTGTTGGCACCGTCTTCAATGAAGTCGCCCAGGTGGCTGTCGTCGTCGTCACCGATAGGCGTTTCCATGGAGATCGGCTCTTTGGCGATCTTCATGATTTTGCGGATCTTGTCTTCCGGAATCTCCATGCGCTCGGCCAGAACTGATGCATCGGGCTCGAAACCAAACTCCTGCAAATGCTGGCGGCTGATGCGGTTCATCTTGTTGATGGTTTCGATCATGTGCACCGGGATGCGGATGGTGCGCGCTTGGTCGGCAATGGAGCGGGTGATGGCCTGGCGAATCCACCAGGTGGCGTAGGTCGAGAACTTGTAGCCGCGGCGGTATTCAAACTTGTCCACGGCCTTCATCAAACCGATGTTGCCTTCCTGGATCAGGTCCAGGAACTGCAGACCGCGGTTGGTGTACTTCTTGGCAATGGAAATCACCAGGCGCAAGTTGGCCTCGATCATTTCTTTCTTGGCGGCGCGCGAAGCGTATTCGCCAGCGTTCATGCGCTTGTTAATGTCCTTCAACTGGTCCAATGGCACCACGACCTTGGCTTGCAGGTCGGTCAGCTTTTGCTGCAGGTCCTGCACCGGCGGAATGTTGCGGCCCATGACGGCAGCCCAGGATTTGCCAGACGCGGCCTGCTTTTCAATCCACTTCAGGTTCAGCAATTGGGAAGGAACCTTGTTGCCGTTCTTGTCGCGGCCACTGAAATCGGCAATGAAGTTTTCTTGCGGATAGCCGCATTTGTCCACAATGATGCGGCGCAGTTCGCGCTCTTTCTTGCGGATGTCATCGACCTGGCCGCGCACCATGTCGCACAGCTTCTCGATCGCCTTGGCGGTGAAGCGGATGGACATCAGTTCTTCGCTCAGGCCCTTTTGGGCCGTCACGTAATGCGGTGTGCCGTAGCCTTCCTTGTCGTAGACCTTGTGCACTTTTTCGAACAGCTCGCGCAGGCGGTCAAAGCGGGACAGGGCTTCCTTCTTAAGCTCTTCGAGCTTCTTGGTCAGCGCCTTGGAGCCGCCCTTGCCGTCGTCGTCGTCATCGGCATCGAACTCGTCAAAATCTTCTTCGGCCACGTAATCGTCGGCCTCGTTGGGGTTGGAAAAGCCGTCCACGATGGTGGTGATGACGACCTTGCCTTCGCGAATGTCTTCACCCAGGCGAAGGATTTCGGCAATGGTGGCGGGCGATGCGGAGATTGCCTCCATCATGGCCATCAGGCCGCCTTCGATGCGCTTGGCGATTTCAATTTCGCCTTCGCGGGTCAGCAGTTCAACCGTGCCCATTTCGCGCATGTACATGCGCACCGGGTCGGTGGTGCGGCCGAATTCGCTATCCACGGTGCTTAGTGCCGCTTCGGCCTCTTCTTCGGCTTCTTCCGGTGTGGCGGCGGTGGACACATTGTTGTTCAGCAACAGCGTCTCGGCATCCGGCGTCTGTTCGTAGACAGCGACGCCCATGTCGTTCAACATGGAGATCACGACTTCCAGCGTTTCCGCATCGACCAACTTGTCGGGCAGGTGGTCGGAGATTTCGCCGTGGGTCAGGTAGCCGCGCGTCTTGCCCAGCGTGATCAGGGCCTTGAGGCGCTGGCGGCGCTTGGCAATGTCTTCTTCGGACAGCACGGTCTCGTCCAGGCCGAATTCCTTCATCAAGGCGCGTTCCTTGGCCTTGCTGATCTTCATGCGCAGGGGCTTGACCTTTTCGCCGGTCGCGGCGGCGGCTTCCGGTTCGCCAACCAGGTCGGCCTCAATGTCCGACATGTCCATGTCGTCGCCGGAGGACTCTGCGGCAGCCTTGGGCTTGCGACCGCGCTTGGCACCGGTCTTGGGGGGGGCGTCGGACTCTACGGAGGCGGCCTTCGGCGGGCGGCCGGGCTTCTTCTTGGCAGTGGCGCCTGCGGCGAGCAGGGCGTCCGCGGCTTCCTGCAACTGCTGGGCTTTTGATTTGGTGACGGGGGGCTTGGATGCGGGCACGGGCTTGGCTTTCTTATCGGACTTCGACGGAGACTGGACAGCTTTGACAGATTTTTGAGCGGGCATGCGAAAACCTCAGGTCATCAAAAAAACGGGCGAACAGAACGGGTGCCGGTCAGCGCCGCTGGGAATGCGGGCGCAACTGGCAGTGTGGGGAATACCGTTTCCCTTGACGGGTAACGACATCTCCTATGGGCAAGATGGGAGGGCGAACATTTGGGGTGCAGTCCTTGCGGTAAGGTGGCCGGTTGATATGTTGTCAACGCTTGGCCGGGCCCGGAGGTGCTGCTGTCGCTCTTGCCGAAACAACCGAGTAGTATATCTCGGAATTCTGGATTTTCCAGGAACACGTCGAGCAGATGTGCCTGGGCGCAATTTCCATGGAAATTGGCTTTGCCCATGGAATACATGCACTACAGTGCCAGCAAGGATGCGATCCATGCTCAATGTGCCCCTCATTTCGTTTCCCAGCTTGGGTGCCGCGGCATGCGCCAGGATGGGGGCTTTGCTCGCGTTCCTGGTTCTACCGTTGCCAGCGCCTGCACTGGAGATTTCGGCATTGACCGAGGCGTTGCCGCCGCTGAACTATGAAATGAACGGCAAGGTCGTCGGTTTTTCCAGCGAATTGCTGGATCTGATGACTAGGGAAGCGGGCATCTCCATCAGCAAAAAGCTGTTGCCATGGGCGCGCGCCTATGAACTGGTCACACGCCAGGGCAACACCCTGATTTATTCGATGGCCCGCACCCCGGAGCGCGAAACGCTATTTCAGTGGGTGGGCCCGATCAGCGCACGGCGCATCCTGCTGTACAAGCTGGCCGACAGAACTGATATTTCCATCCGGACGCTGGACGATGCCCGGCACTACCGCATCGGTGTTGTAAGGGAATCCGCATCGGCCAAAGGCCTGCTCCAGCAAGGCTTTGTCATCAATGGCCCCCAGGACGCGCTAGGCCCGGGGCTGGATCTGGGGCCACATGACGAGTCGAACATGAAGAAGTTCATCGCCAGGCGCTTTGACCTGCTGGTATCACTGGATTGGGCCGCCGCCTACAACGCCAGGAATGCCGGACTCGGCCCGGACGACTACCAGGCCGTGTGGGTGCTCGATGAGAGTCTGTCGTACTGGTATGGCTTGAACCTGGCCACGGACCCCGACGTGGCCCGGCGCCTCAACGCCGCGCTCCAAAAGCTGAAGAACGACGGCCAATACCTGCTGCTCAAGCAGAAATACCTGCCCAGGACCAGCCAGTAGGCTGGTCAGGCGGCTGGGCGGCCTGCCAGCTCCAGTTGCAGGCGCCTGGCATGCAGTTCCCGGTAGCGGGCCAAGGCGGCCGGATCGGCGCTGGCGGCGGCGATGGCCAGCGTTTCCTGTTCCTTGATGCGCTCTACCAGCATGCGGTTGAGCAGGTCGCGCAGTTCCGCGCCGGTGTCGCCCGCAGACTCGCCGCCTGGTTCGTTCGTCCCGCTGGATACGGTGGGGTCGGACATCAGGCGCAGGGCCAGTTCTTCTGCGGTTTGGCCTTGGAGCTCGTCGCGCAGGGCACCCCAGGCCAGCGGGCCGTGTTCGTGCAACTGGGCCTCGAGCCAGGCGATCAGCGGGCCGTGCGGGGCTGGCAGCTCGCATAACAGGGCGTGGTCTTCGTTGGTCAATGTTTCCCACAGTTCACTGTGGCCCAGCAGGATTCGCGTGGTGTGGTCGGCACGCGTGGCCAGGGGGCCACGCAAAGGCGGGCGTACGGGGCGGTCCCGCTCCCATTTGCCTTTGCCCTCCCACTTGCCTTTGCCTTTCCAGTCCCCCCCTTTGCCTTCCCATTTGCCCTTGCTCTTCCAGGCAGTGGAACTCTCACCGTCCAGCGGGTGGCCCCAGCTGCTGGTGCTGGGGTTTTGCTCATCGTAGTCATCGGGGCGCCAATCACTGCCGTGCCGCGCAGCGGAGGATGGGGCGTGGCTGGGGACCTTGGTGCCGGCGTGGGCCCACAGGGCGCCCAGTTCCTGGCTGGGCAGTTGCACCTGCGTGGCGATCTCGCTGAGCAACTGCAGTTTCAATGCCCCTTCGGGCAGCAAGCCCCACAGCGGCTTGGCATTGCTGGACATGTGGGCGCGACCCTCGGCGGTGCTGAGGTCGCAGCCTTCGCGCGCCGCCTCGATCAGGAAGCGGCTCAGCGGCGTGGCCTCGTTGACATAGCGTGCAAATTCGTCCTGCCCGTTGGCACGGATAAAGCTGTCGGGGTCGTGCTCGTCGGGCAGGAACAGGAATTTAATGGAGCGCACGTCGCTGGCATAGGGCAGGGCGGCGTCCAGCGCCTTGCGGGCGGCGCGCTTGCCGGCGGCGTCGCCGTCAAAGCTGAACACCACGGAGTCGGTAAAGCGAAACAGCTTGTGCACGTGGTCGGCGGTGCAGGCCGTGCCCAGCGTGGCCACAGCGTTGGGAAAGCCCAGTTGCGCCAAGGCCACCACGTCCATATAGCCTTCAGTCACCAGCACATAGCCGTGTTCGCGCAGGGCGTTGCGCGCCTCGAACAAGCCGTAGAGTTCGCGGCCCTTGCTGAAGACCGGTGTCTCCGGGGAATTCAGGTATTTGGGCTTGTCGTCACCGAGCACACGTCCGCCAAAGCCAATGCATTCGCCCTTGATATTGCGGATCGGGAACATGACCCGGTCGCGGAAACGGTCGTAGCGTTTTTCCTCGGTGCTGCCTTCTTCCTGGTTGGTTATGACCAGGCCGCTTTCTACCAGCAACGGGTCGTCGTAGTGCGGGAAGACGCTGGCCAGGGACCGCCAGCCCTCGGGCGCATAGCCCAGGCCGAATTGTTTGGCGATCTCGCCGGACAGGCCACGGCCTTTGAAGTAGGCGATGGCGCGGGGGGAGTCTTTCAGCGCGCGGCGGTAGGCCTCACCGGCTTTTTCCAGCACGTCGGTCAGCGTGTGCTGCTTTTGCTTCTGCTCCTGGGCACGGGCGCGGTCCTCGGGTGAGGCCTCGTCCTCGGGGATCTGCATGCCGTACTGCTGGGCCAGGTCTTTGACCGCCTCGATGAAGCTCATGCCGGCGTGGTCCATCAGAAAACTGATGGCATTGCCGTTCTTGCCGCAGCCAAAACAGTGGTAGAACTGTTTCGTCGGGCTGACCGAGAACGATGGTGATTTCTCGCCGTGGAAGGGGCACAGGCCCATGAAGTTGGCGCCGCCCTTCTTGAGCTGTACGTAGCGGCCCACGATCTCCACCACATCGGCGCGGGCGATGAGTTCCTGGATGAAGGTTTGGGGGATGGCCATGGGTGGATTGTAGGAACAAGCGGTGGTCCCAGTGGCGGCTATAGTCCAACCCATGAACTGCGACCTTGCAGGGGGAAGTCAATGAAACTATCCACTTTTTTTTGGGGGCTGGTAGCGGTAACCGCTTGCGCTTCGGGGGCCAGCGCCCAGCGGATGTACCGCTGTGGCAGCTCCTACCAGGACCGGCCCTGCGAAACAGGCGTTGCGGACAAGGTGTTTCGGTCTGGTGGGGCCGAGGCCGCATCGGCCAATACCCTCAAGGCGGTGGCCGACCCGGACTGCATCAAACGTGGGGCGGACGCGCAGCAAATCGTGTGGGCGCGGGAAAGCGGCAAGACGGCCGAGGATCTGGGTCGACAGGCCCCGAATGACCAACAACGGCGTTTGATCGCGGAGGTGTATGCGGTGCGCGGCACCGCTCCGCAAGTGCGTGACGCCATCCAGGCCAAGTGCCAGCAGGACAAGGAACGGACGGCGTTGGGTGCAAGCGGCCCCGCGTTCGAGTCAGGACCCGTGGCCACTGACACCGTGCGCGAGACCCGCCCCGCGAATGCCGTCCCGACATCCAGCTACAACCCCTGCGATGGTTTCAAGGCACAACGGGAGAGCATCCGCAGCCAGGAACGACTTGGCGGGAGCGCCCAAGTCATGGAGTCATTGCGCCAGCGGCGAGACAGCGTCGAGAAGGCCGCACGCGCCCAGGGTTGCTGATACCGACCAGGTTTCCTTACCCACCATGGCGGCTGCAATGCTATTGTTTTGGTAGCTGCTAACGCAGTTTCCACGAGGGCTAGCGGCACATTTGATTCGCAATCACTTGGCGTAGGCAGTCCTCAATCCCCCAGCACAATGCCTTCCCGCCGCGGGTCGGCTCCACCGAAGTATCCGTTGGGCGTGCGCTGGATCACTTGCAGTCCGCTGGGCATGGGCGTTTCCACAACGCTGTGACCGCGCGCCTGCAGGGCTTTCACGGTTGCAGGGTCAAAGCGCTGTTTCTCCAGCAGGATGGGGCCGCCCAGCGTGCCAAAGTTGGGAAGGTTGATGGCCTGCTGGGCGTTCAGGCCCCAGTTCAGCACGCCGTACAGGGTTTTGGCGGTGAAGTGGATGATGAGTGCGCCACCGGGGCTGCCACCAGTCATGACCAGTTGCCCGGACGCCTTGTCAAATACCAGCGTAGGGGACATGGAGGATCGCGGCCGTTTGCCGGGTTCGATCCGGTTGGCCACCGGTTTGCCATCCGCGGAAGTAGGGCTCAGGCTGAAGTCGGTCATCTCGTTGTTGAGCAGGAAGCCACCCGCAAGGCCCACGCCGCGGTTGACCATCAGGCGCGAACCAAAGGCCGCTTCAATGGTGGTGGTCATGGCCAGTGCATTGCCGTAGGCATCGATGACCGAGATGTGGGAAGTGCCGTACTCTGATTGCTCGGGGCTGGGTCCGTAGGCCAGGGGCAGGCTGCCCGGGTTGCCCGCAGGCGGGTTCCTGGTGCTTTGACCCGACGGGCTGGCGTCAATTCGCTTCGTACGCTCGGCCAGGTAGCGTGGCGCCAGCAGGCTTTGCCAATCGCCGCCCGGCGCTTTGGTAAAGGCCGGATCGGCGACATAGTGGGCACGGTCGGCAAACGCCAAGCGCGACGCCTCGGTGTACAGGTGCAGCCAGTCTGCTGACGGCACACCGTCTTGCAAGGCCAGAGTGGCGGCGGGCGTGTGGCTCATCAGTCCCAGAATCTGCCCTATGGCCAGCATGCCCGAGCTGGGTGGGGGCATGCCGCACAGGCGATATTCCCTGGCCGCGGCGTAGTCAAAACACAGGGGTTCACGCACCAGCGGTTGGTAGTCCGCCAGGTCCTGCAACGACAGCGTGCCTGGATGGGCGGGGTGGTGCTGCACGGTCCGGGCGATGGCGCGGGCCACATCGCCCGTCATCAGTGCGTCCGGGCCTTCGTGGGCCATACGCTGCAGCACGGCCGCCAGTTCCGGGTTACGCAAAACGTGACCCTGTGGCAAGGGATTGCCCCGGGCGTCAAAGAAATAGGCGGCAGCAACCGGGTCCTTCTGGAGGTCCTGTTCACTGGCCAGCAGGGTTGCCATGCGCGGGCTCACCGCAAACCCCTCGGTCGCCAGACGAATGGCCGGCGCAAACAATCGGGCCCACGGCAGCCGGCCATGGGTTTGGTGGGCTAGTGCCAGCATGCGCACCGTGCCGGGCACGCCCACCGAACGTCCGCCGCTGATGGCGTCCGCCATGGCGATGGGCTTTCCATCGGCTTGCAGAAATAGCGTCGGACTGGCGCCTGTGGGCGCGGTCTCGCGGCCGTCAAAGGCCTGGGTGCGATGGCCATCAAAGTGCAGCAGGAAGGCGCCACCGCCGATGCCGCTGGATTGCGGCTCCACCAGGGTCAGCACCATCTGCACCGCGATGGCTGCATCCACCGCACTGCCGCCGGCACGCAGAATCCGCAGGCCCGCATCCGTTGCCAGCGGGTTGGCCGCAGCGACGGCAAACGTGCGCGTCGCCCAGCCTGGTTTCTCGACCAGGGCACTGGCACCCTCGGGCTGCAGCGGCAGGTCGTGGCCCGGCGTGGCGCAACCCGCCAGCGCCAGCACGGCCACGGCGGCGAGAAGGCACCGCCGCCGCTGTTGTGCGATGGTCATGGCCTGCGTTTCACTTCTGCTTGGGCACGCGGCCCATCAGGTAGAACTCGGGGTTGGGCAGCATGCCCGACATGTTGGCCATGCGGTTGGACAGGCCAAAGAACGCGGTGATGGCGCCAATGTCCCAGATGTCTTCGTCAGTGAAACCGTGCACGTGCAGGGCCGTGAAATCGCCTTCCTCCAGCTCGGCGGACTGCAGGCAGACCTTCATTGCAAAGTCCAGCATGGCGCGCTGGCGTGGCGTGATGTCGGCCTTGCGGTAGTTCACCGCCACCTGGTCGGCCACCAGCGGCTTTTTCTCGTAGATACGCAGGATGGCGCCATGTGCCACCACGCAGTACAGGCAGTGGTTGGCCGCGCTGGTGGTGGTGACGATCATCTCGCGGTCGCCCTTGGTCAGGCCGCTGGTGCGGCCCACCGAATCCGGCACCATCAACGCGTCGTGGTAGGCAAAGAAAGCGCGCCACTCGGCGGGGCGGCGGGCCAGCGCCAGAAACACATTGGGCACAAAGCCGGATTTCTCCTGCACCTCCAGGATCTTGGCCTGCAGGTCGGCGGGCAGGGTGTTGAGGTCGGGCAGGGGGTAGCGGATGGTGTGGGTCATGGTTTGCGTCTCCTGGCCACACCGCGTGGCCATGTTGTTGTATGGAAAGGAATCATAGGCCAGACCAGCGAGCGGTGCGGGGTATTGCGCGCCTGGGGCATAGGCTTCATTGCGGTTCTCTATAGATTGGATTAATAAAACTATCTTGATCGATAGGGTTCGCAAACCTAAACTGGACATCAACCATTTCGAAACCAACTGCCAGGAGATCAGCATGTCCACAGTAGCAAAATGCCCGTTCCACCATGCTGCCGGTGGCGGCACCACGAACAAGGACTGGTGGCCCCAACAGGTGCACGTGGAGCTGCTGAACCAGCACGGCAACAAGTCCAACCCGCTGGGTGAAACATTCAACTATGCGGAAGAATTCAAGAAGCTGGACTACAAGGCGCTGAAGGCTGATCTGGTCAAGCTGATGACCGACTCGCAGGACTGGTGGCCGGCCGACTTTGGCCACTATGGCCCGCAGATGGTTCGCATGGCCTGGCACAGTGCCGGCACCTACCGCACACTGGATGGCCGTGGCGGCGGCGGGCGCGGCCAGCAGCGCTTTGCGCCGCTCAACTCCTGGCCCGACAACGTCAACATCGACAAGACCCGTCGCCTGTTGTGGCCCATCAAGCAGAAATACGGCCAGAAGATTTCCTGGGCCGATCTGTTCATCCTGGCCGGCAATGTGGCGCTGGAATCCATGGGTTTTCGCACCTTTGGCTTTGCTGGTGGCCGTGAAGACGTGTGGGAGCCCGACATGGATGTGAACTGGGGTGCCGAGACCCAATGGCTGGCCGCGGACAAGCGTTTCGGCGGTGGCGGTGACCGCAACAAGGGCGAGGGCGAGCTGGACCAGAACCTGGCCGCCACCCACATGGGCCTGATTTATGTGAACCCCGAAGGACCGAATGCCAGCGGAGACTACCTGGCCGCGGCCAAAGACATACGTACGACTTTTTACCGCATGGCAATGGACGACGAAGAAATCGTCGCGCTGATCGCCGGTGGCCACACCTTCGGCAAGGCCCACGGCGCCGCACCCGAGTCGCACAAAGGCCCCGCGCCAGAAGGTGCGGGCCTTGAGGCGCAAGGACTGGGCTGGAACAGCAGCTTCGGCAGTGGCCGCGGCAAAGACACCATCTCCAGCGGCCTTGAGGTGACCTGGACCACGACCCCGGCCCAATGGGGCAACAACTTCTTCGAAAACCTGTTCCGGTTCGAATGGGAACTGACCCATTCGCCCGCGGGCGCCAAGCAGTGGGTGGCCAAGGATGCGCCCGAGATCATTCCCGACGCGCATGTGAAGGGCAGGTTCCACAAGCCCACCATGCTGACCACCGACCTGACGCTGCGCTTTGACCCCGCGTTCGGAGCCATCTCCAAGCGCTTTCTGCAGGACCCGCAGTCGTTCGCCGAAGCCTTTGCCCGCGCCTGGTTCAAGCTGACCCACCGTGACATGGGCCCCAGGGCACGCTACCTTGGCCCCGAAGTGCCGAAGGAAGACTTGATCTGGCAAGACCCGCTGCCCGCCGCGACCCACCAGCCCACGGCGGCAGACCTTGCAGACCTCAAGGCCGCAATCGCCGCCTCCGGTTTGTCAGTGGGCGAGTTGGTGTCGGTGGCCTGGGCGTCTGCCTCCACCTTCCGCGGTGGCGACAAACGCGGCGGCGCCAATGGTGCGCGCTTGGCACTGGCCCCCCAAAAGGATTGGGATGTCAATAGACAAGCTGTCACGGCGCTGGGCAGGCTGCAAGACATCCAGAAAGCGTCTGGCAAAGCCTCGCTGGCCGACGTCATCGTGCTGGCCGGCAGCGTGGGCGTGGAACAGGCGGCCAAAGCGGCCGGCGTGGCGGTTGTGGTGCCGTTTGCCCCAGGGCGGGTGGATGCCACGCAGGCGCAGACCGATGTGGAGTCTTTTGCAGCGCTCGAACCGGTGGCCGATGGTTTTCGCAACTACAGGAAAGGGCCAATGGGTGCCCCAACCGAGGCATTGCTGATCGACAAAGCCCAGCTGCTGACCCTGACCGCACCCGAGCTGACCGCACTGGTAGGTGGCCTGCGCGTGCTGGGTGTCAATGCCGACGGCAGCACGCATGGCGTGTTCACCGGCACCGTGGGTGCGCTGTCCAATGACTTCTTCGTCAACCTGCTGGACATGGGGGTGCAATGGAAGGCTGTGGACGGCGAGGGTGAAGTGTTCGAAGGCCGGGACCGCAAAACCGGGGCGGTGAAGTACACCGGCACCCGGGCCGACCTGGTCTTTGGCTCCAACGCGGTGCTGCGAGCCTACGCCGAGGTCTATGCCAGCGCGGACGGCAAGGAGCGGCTGGTGAAAGACTTTGTGGCCGCCTGGACCAAGGTGATGAATCTGGACCGCTTTGACCTGTAAGTCCGCTACGGGGCGCTATGCTCGGGTCTTTTGGAGACCCCGCCATGGATTCCCAGTACGAGGCCGGTCTGGCCACCCGCAAGCAGGTCATGGGTGAAGATTTTGTCGCCACGGCCTTTGCCAACGCCACGCCCTTCACCCAGCCCATCCAGGAGCACATTACCCGCGCAGCCTGGGGCGACGTGTGGCAGCGTCCGGGTCTGGACCTGAAAACCCGCAGCCTGGTCACCGTGGCCATGCTCACGGCCCTGGGCAAGCAGAACGAGCTGAAGGGTCACGTGCGCGGCGCGCTCAACAACGGCGCCACGGTGGAGGAAATCCAGGAGGTGCTGCTGCACGCCACGATCTATTGCGGCGTGCCGGCGGCTGTGGAGGCGTTTCGCACCGCGAATGAGGTGGTTGGCGCCATACCTTCAAGGTAAATCGACCGCCAGCCCTCTAGAAATATACACCTTGCGCTATTGAATAAGTAGCGCTCAAGCGTTGGAACCGATGACGCGGTCGTTCAACGGTCATCGCGAATTTGTGTGGGCGCAAACCCGTTGTCGTCATCGTCATCGTCTTCCATGGGAAGATCCACATGGGACTTGCTGGCGGCGGCAGGTGGCGGTGATGCCACTGCCGGTGTTGCAGCAACGGAGGGTGGAGCCGCATCGGCGGGAGTCGGCACTGGAGGGGCAATTGGCGCCAGCACTACACGTTCGCTGGTGCGCCAGAAATCACCCTTGGGCAATTGGGTGTGCGGGCAGCCGCAGTCAGGGGAAAATTTCCAGGCAAACAGGTAGCGCGTTTGATCTGCGTTCGAGTCAAAACGGTGCAGGCCGTCGAGCATGGCTTCCTGGAAGGCGGGTGCATGCAAGACCAGCGCATCGTGCCAATGTTTGATTTCCAGTTGCAGCAACAAAGCTTCGCCCTGACCCGGAACGTGCATGGGAATCACCTCAGCGGCGACCCAGGTTCCAGGAATGCCATGGAGCCTGAGTACATCCAGCAGTGTCATGCGCACCATGTCAATCTGGGTAGGACTGAGCTGCACCGTCTGGGGCATGGTATCGGGCCCTTTATCGGTCGATGATTTGTCGGGCTTGTTCTTGCCGCGGCCTAGAAAATCAAACATCCGCTACTCCGGTAAGTCTCTGCTGTTTCGTGCCGGTCAGTGTACGCGACCGGCCGAAAAAACGGAATGCCGGGCTAGGGTGACTCGGGGGCTACCGTCGGCGACGCCTGCAGTTGCTCCTTTTGCCGCAGCAGCTTCCGCTTGGCAATGCCGACGAAGTGCTCGATGTCATCGACGATGGAAAAGAAGCTCGGTGTCACCAGCAGGCTCAGGATGGTCGATGTGATCAAGCCGCCGATCACGGCCGCCGCCATCGGCGCGCGAAAGCTGTTGTCGGCATTACCCAGGCCCAGCACCAGCGGCAGCATGCCCGCCACCATGGCAATGGTGGTCATGATGATGGGGCGCGAGCGTTTGTGGCAGGCATCAATCAGCGCCTCGAAGCGGTTCATGCCAAAGTCACGGCGGGCCATGATGGCGTAGTCCACCAGCAGGATGGAGTTCTTGGTCGATACGCCAATCAGCATCACCAGGCCGATGAAGGACGGCATGGACAGCATCTTGCCGCTGACCAAGAGGCCGATGAAGGCGCCACCAAAGGACAGGATGACCGCCGGCAAAATCGAGATCGGGTGCAGGAAGTCCTTGAACAACAGCACCAATACGATGTAGATGCACAGTACACCGGTCATCATGGCCATGCCAAAGCCGGCCACCATCTCGGCCTGCACTTCGGCGTCGCCAATCTCCACTTGCTGCACGCCGGCCGGCAGATTCTGAATGCTGGGCAGCTTGGCCACGGCATCGGTCACCTCACCCAGCGGCACGCCGGACAACTCCACCTCGAAGTTGACATTGCGCACCCGGTTCAGGCGGCTGACCATGGCCGGCCCGCTGGACATTTCAAACGTGGCGACCTGGCTCAGCATGACCGGGCCCTTGACGCCGGGCACCATCAGGCGGCCCAGCAGGTCCAGATCCTGGCGCGCATCGGTGGCCAGCTTGACGACGATAGGCACCTGGCGCTGGCTCAGATTGAGCTTGGGCAAGGCCGATTCGTAATCGCCTACGGTGGCAATGCGCAGCGTCTCGGCAATGGCGGCGCTGGTGACACCCATGTCGGCGGCGCGGGCAAAGTCCGGGTGAATGGCGACCTCGGAGCGTGTCAGGCTGGCACTCGATGAAATATTGCCCAGGCCGGGGATCTTGCGCAGGTCTTTCTCCACCGCCGCCGCGGCTTGGGCCAGGGCTACAGGGTCTTCACCCTTGAGTGCGAGTTGGTATTTCTCGCCCGAGCCGCCCAGGCCGACCTTGAAGCGCGCACCCGGCAGTTCGGACAGCGCGGTGCGCATCTGGCTTTCGATCACCTGTTTGACCGGGCGTTTGCCCCGTTCAGCCAGCAACACGGTCAGCGTCGCCTTGCGCACCTCGGTGCTGGCGCCACCCTGGAACGGGTCCGAACCCACGCTGCCACCACCCGCGGTGGTGTAGACGCTGTTGACGTGCTGCACCTTGCCAATCAGTGTGCGTGCCTGTTCTGCTGCCGCACGGGTTTGCGCCAGCGTGGTGCCGGGGGGCAGCTCCAGGTAGACCTGGGTCTGCGAGTTGTCGTCCGGCGGGATGAAGCCACTGGGAATCAGGGGTACCAGCATCAGCGAGCCAATGAAGAAACCAATGGCCGAGAACATGGTGATCCAGCGGTGGTGCAGCGTCCAGCGCGTGACCTTCAGGTACAGCGGCATCCACACCGGCTCCTCGTGCACGTGGGTGGATGGCTTCATGATGTAGGCCGCCATCATGGGGGTCAGCAGGCGCGCCACCATCAGCGAGGCAAAGATCGCAAACACCGCCGTCCAGCCAAACTGCTTGAAGAACTTGCCGACCACGCCGCTCATGAAAGCGGTGGGCAGGAACACGGCAATCAACGCAAAAGTAGTGGCAATCACGGCCAGACCGATCTCGTCCGCCGCTTCCATCGCGGCCTGGTAGGGTGTCTTGCCCATGCGCAGGTGGCGTTCGATGTTTTCCACTTCCACAATCGCGTCGTCCACCAGAATGCCGATGACCAGCGAGAGCGCCAGCAGCGTCACGATGTTGGTGGTAAAGCCCAGGTAGTGCATGCCAATGAAAGCCGGAATGGCCGACAACGGCAGCGCCACCGCCGACACAAACGTGGCGCGCCAGTTGCGCAAAAAGAACCAGACCACGATGACCGCCAGCACGGCGCCCTCAAACAGCATGGTCATGGAGGCATCGAACTCCTCTTGCACCGGGGTCACGAAGTCAAAGGCCTGGGTCAGCTCCAGGTCGGGGTGGGCGACTTTGAGATCGGCCAGGGCCTTTTGCACGGCCGCGCCCACTTCCACCTCGCTGGCTCCCTTGCTGCGGGTGATCTCGAAGCCGACCACCGGTTTGCCGTTCAGCGTGGCAAAGCTGCGTTGCTCTGCCACGGTGTCCTTGACGGTGGCAATCTCATCCAGGCGCACGCGCTTGCCATTGGAGAGGCTCAACTCCAGCCGCGACAGTTCATCCACCGTGGCCACCGTGGCCAGCGTGCGCATGGGCTGTTCGGAGCCACCCAGGTCGGCGCGACCACCGGCGGCATCCAACTGCATCTGTTTGAGTTGGCGCGAAATGTCGGCCGCGGTGGCGCCCAGGCTTTGCAGCTTGAGTGGGTCCAGTGCCACCTGCACCTCACGGGTCACACCGCCCACGCGAGCCACCGAGCCCACGCCGCGCACACCCAGCAGGGCACGGGTGATGGTGTTGTCGACAAACCAGCTCAAAGCTTCATCGTCCATCTGCCCGGAGCGGATGGTAAAGGCCAGGATGGGCGCCCCCGACAGATTCATCTTGCTGACCACCGGGTCGCGCAAGTCGCCGGGCAGGTCGCTGCGCACCTGCTGCACCGCGCTGCGCACATCGTCCACCGCTTCCTGCGTGGGTTTTTCCAGGCGGAATTCGGCCGTCACCGTGACGCTGCCATCCTGCACATTGGTATAGATGTTCTTCAGGCCCTGCAGCGAGGCAATGGCGTTCTCGATCTTGCGGGCGACTTCGGTTTCCAGTTGTGCTGGCGCGGCACCGGGCAGGCTGGCCGACACGGTGACGGTGGGCAGCTCCAGATCAGGGAACTGCTGCACCTTCATGGCGTTGAAAGACATGAGCCCGGCCAGCGTCAGCAGCACGAACAGCATGACCGCGGGAATCGGGTTCTTGATGGACCAGGCGGAGACATTCATGGGATATGCTCCTTATTTTGTAGCTGCTGAAGCAGGTACTACGAGGGCTGGAGCCGTATTTGACGTTTGGGTTGCGGGCTTGGCGGCATCGACCACCTTGACCAGATCACCGTCGCTCAAGAAACTGCCGCCGCTGGCCACCAGCTTGTCCTCGGGCTTGACGCCGCTCTGGATCTCGATCTGGTCGCCCACGATGCGACCGGTCTGCACCTTGACCTGGGCCACGCGGTTGTCGGCACCCACGCGCGCCACGTAGCTGAAGCCGTCGCGCACGACGACAGCGGTTTGCGGCACAGTCAGCCCGCCTGAACTGCCCAGCTCAAATTCGCCCCGTGCATACATGCCCGGCTTGAAGCTGGCCGCCACGCCGGACGCTGCGCCTTTTTCCGCGCTGGGCAAGTCCACATAGACCAGGCCATTGCGGGTCGCGGCGTCGACCGTGGGAGCCAGGCTGCGGACCTTGCCCTTCATTTGCGCGCCGCTGGGGGCGGTGACCAGCACGCTGGTGCCGGTGGTGATGCGGCCCAGTTCGGCGGAGGTGACTTCGCCACGCCACTCCAGCCGGCCCTGGCGAATCAGTTTGAACATCTCAGTGCCGGCACCCACCACCGAGCCCACGGTGGCCACGCGGGCCGAGATGACGCCACTGTCCGGTGCCAGCAACTGGGTGTTCTTCAGGCGCAGCAATTGGGAGTCGAGTTGCGCCTGGGCCGACGCGACGCGGGCCTTGGCGGTTTGCTCCTGCGTCAGGTACTGGTTGACCTGCTGGGCGCTGATGGCGCCGCTGCCCTGCACGGCGCGCGCGCGGTCAGCGTTGGCGGCGGCTTCTGCGGCATTGGCCTGGGCCTCGGCCACGGCCGCGCGGGCCAGGGCCACATCGGCCTGCACGCTCTCGGCGGCAAAGCTGGCCAGCAACTGGCCGCGCTTGACGCGGTCACCCACCTGGGCATGCAGCTCGGCCACGCGCAGTCCGTTGGCCTCGGCGCCCACGCTGGCCTCCTGCCAGGCGGCCACGCTGCCGTTGGCGGCCAGCTTGATGGTCAGCATGCTGCTCTTGGGTTGGGCCAGGGCCACGGTCAGCGCAGGTTTGCCAGCAGCCGCGGGCTTGGCGGCATCTGCGGCGTGGCTGCGGGTGGCTGCCAGGCCGAGGGTGGTCAGTACCAGCACGCTGGCAAGGGCCAGAGCCAGGGTCAGTGGTTTGAAGGGGAGCTTGCGGGCAAAGGAGGGTGCTTGGAGGTTCATGGTGGTATCGCGTCGCATCAATAAATGGGGAGTAACGGTGTGTGGGGGGGGCTGGTCAGTTCGCAGCGGTGGCAGTGGATGTCTGGGGCTCAAAGCCGCCGCCCAGCGCGCGGTATAGCGACACCCAGGCCCGGTTGCGCTCCAGGGCCAAACTGAGCTGGGCCGACTCGGAGGCCAGCGCATTGCGCCGGGCGTCTTCCAGCTCCACCAGACTGGCCAGGCCCTGGCCAAAGCGCGATTGGGTGGCGGCCAGCGATTCGGCGTAGCCCTGGGTGGAGACCTTGGCGTCCTGCGTGCGGACGTCGGTACTGTTCAGGTTGACCAGGGCCTCTTCCACCTCGCGCACGGCCTGGCGGACCTTGGCGCGGTAGACGGTGACGACGGTCTGGTAGTTGGCCTCGGCCGATGTGACCGCTGCCGCCCGCATGCCACCATCAAAGATCGGCAGGCTGACCGCCAACGGGCCAAAGGACCAGGTGGTGCCCTCCTGGTCGGCCCCGTTGCTGGTCAGGCGCGTGCCGGCAATCGTGCCGCCCAAGCTCAGGCGCGGCAGGCGCTGGGCCTTGGCAGCGCCGACCTGGGCGCTGGCCACCATGACATCACGCTCGGCGCTGAACACATCGGGGCGCTGGGCAATGGTCTGGGCGGGTACGCTTGCTACTGAAATAGTAGCTACCTGCGCAGGTTTCACGAGGGCTAGCGCCAGTTTTTCCTTCAATGTTGGCTCGGGAACGGCGGTCAGGGCGACCAGGGCCTTGGTGTCGAGTTCACACAGCGCGGCTTGCTGGGTCACGCGGCTGCTGCCGTCCGCCGCGCTGGCGCGCGCCATGGCGGCCACGGACGGGGCCACAAAGCCGACTCCTGCGTTGATCCCGGTCAGCCGTGCGGTCTCCTGGCGCGACGCGGCGTCACGCCGGGCCAATGCCAGCTGCTGGGTGCAGGTCGACAGGCTGTAGTACAGGCTGGCCACTTCGGCCGCCACCGACACGCGGGCGTCATGCCACTGGGCCTGGCTGCCTTCGACGTTGGCCTGCGCGGCGCGGCTGACGGCACGGTTGGCACCCACGAGATCAATTTCCCAAGACGCTTGCAGGCCGACCTGCTGGGTATTGGTCACCGCAAAGCCGGGCTGGCTGACGCCCCGGCTGCCGGACACTTGCGCACCCACATTGGGGACCAGGGCGGAATGGGCCGCGGCCTGCTGCGCACGCGACGCATCCACCCGCGCCAGCGCCTGTGACACCGACGGGCTGACGGCCTGCGCGGCGGCGATCAGCTCCACCAGCAAGGGATCGCCCTGTTGCTGCCACCATTGGGTCAGCGAGCCCACGCTGCCCTGATGGGGCAGGGGCGCAAACCACTGGGCAGGGGCGTCCATGCTGACCTGGGTCGGGGGCATGAAGCTGGAGCAGGCCGACAAGGCCAGCGCGGCGGCCAGGGGGGCCAGGGTGCGAAGGGGTGACAGGATCATTTTTTGGACGGTTTGCGGTTGGATCGTGGTGTGGCAGCGGGCAGTGTGCGGCGTTGGGCCTCGGCTTCGGTGAGGGCCATGGCATAGGCCACCAGCCGGGCGCAGTAGCGGTCCAGTGCGGCGTGCGATGCCACCAGTTGCGGGCGAATGGTGGTGACGACATCACAGCCGATATGCAACATGACACCCAGGCCGGAGATGGAAAACGCTAGCGTGTGGATGTCGTCGTCGGCCTTGGCCAATCCCAGATGGCGGCACAGCACGTTGACCAGCGCGGCGTGGGCCGGCTTGATGTTGGAGTCGATCTCTTCCTGCCAGATGCCGGTGGGCTCCAGCATCTCGCGAAAGTGCAGCTTCATGCAGTGCTGCATCAGGTCACCCTGTTTCAGCGGGTCCAGAAACGACCACATCAGGCGTTGCAGCGCCTGCTGCAGGCTGATGCCGGCTTCAGCTATGGATTCGGGCGGCACGTTGGGGTTGCAGCGCGGGTCGGTAAACACAGCCCGGTACAGCCCGGCCTTGTCGCCAAAGTAGTAGCTGATGGACGCGATGTTGACCTGCGCGGCCTGCGCGATCTCGCGGGTGGAGGTCTTGGTGAAACCCTTTTCGGCAAACAGGGCCAGCGCGGCGTCGAGCAGCCGGTTGCGGGCTTCGGCGCCATCGGTACGCAGGGGCTTGCCCGTGGGTTGGGCGGAAAGGGTTTTGGACATGGGGCGCGATTCTAGTCTAGTTCAATCAAACGTTTGATTTAACTAACCCCTGAGGAGCGTGGGGTTTTGGTACCACGCAGTTACGGCGAGCAAGAAGTGCCTTACCCGGCGCCTTACCCGGCCATCAGCTTCTGGACCAAATCGCCGGCATTCGCGGCCTTGTACTTGCGCATCAGGCGGGCGCGGTAAATTTCGATGGTCCTGTGGCTGATGGCCAGCGTCTTGCCGATCTGCTTGGAGGTCAGGCCCTGCATCAGGTGGGCGGCCACTTCGCGCTCGCGGGCCGTCAGTTCGGCCTTGACCGGGCGGCGCGCGCTCAGGTCTTCAAAGCACCAGATGCCAGCCTCGTGCGGGGCCTCGCGGTTCAGCGCCCGGCCGGTCACATGGCACCAGAAGGCTTCTCCCTTGAGGCGGCCGTCCACCCGGCGCATGATGCGGTCGTCGGCATAGGTGCCGTTGCGGTTCAGGATGGGGCTGATGCGCGCGCCGGTGCGCTCGAACTCATCGGCACTGGGGTAGAGTATCTGAAAGGACTGGCCCATGAGCTGCTCGCGCGTGGTGCCAAACATCTCGCACAGACGCTGGTTGCAGTCCATGATGGTGCGGTTGCGCGACAGGGCCAGGCCCACGGGGGCCATCTCAAACGCCAACTGGTAGTTGATTTCCATAGGGTTGGGCTTTACGAAAAACTACGTACAGATATAAGTAGTATCGTACGGCAATTGAATCTTCACAGGAGCCAGATGCAATGAACAAGATATATCCCAGCGCAGCCGCCGCGCTTGACGGCATTGTCAAAGACGGCCAGTTGCTGGCAGTTGGCGGTTTTGGCCTGTGCGGCATTCCCGAGGCGCTGATCGACGCGCTGCGCGACAGCGGCGTCAAAGACCTCACGGTGATTTCCAACAACGCCGGCGTCGACGGCTTTGGCCTGGGCAAGCTGCTGGAGACGCGCCAGATCAAAAAGATGATTTCTTCCTATGTGGGCGAGAACAAGGAGTTCGAGCGCCAGTACCTGGCGGGTGAGTTGCAGCTCGAGTTCACGCCGCAAGGCACGCTGGCCGAGAAACTGCGCGCCGGCGGCGCCGGTATCCCGGCCTTCTTCACCAAGACTGGTGTGGGCACCATCGTGGCCGAGGGCAAGGAACTGCGCGAGTTCGATGGCGAGATCTACGTCATGGAACACGCCCTGGTGCCCGAGGTGGCGCTGGTCAAGGCGCACCGGGCCGACAAGTCCGGCAACCTGCAGTTCCGCCTGACGGCGCGCAACTTCAACCCCGCCGCGGCCATGGCCGGCAAGGTCTGTGTGGTGGAAGTGGAAGAGATTGTCGAGACCGGCGACATGGTGCCCGACCAGGTGCACCTGCCCGGCATCTACGTGCACCGCATCGTGCACAACCCCAACCCCGAGAAGCGCATCGAGAAGCGCACCATCACCCCGAAGACAGGAGCTTGATCATGGCGTGGACACAAGACCAAATGGCAGCGCGTGCTGCGCAGGAATTGCAAGACGGTTTTTATGTGAATCTCGGGATCGGTATTCCCACGCTGGTGGCCAACTTTGTGCCCGCCGACAAAGAGGTTTGGCTGCAGTCGGAAAACGGCATGCTGGGCATTGGCCCGTTTCCCACGGAAGACGAAGTGGATGCGGACCTGATCAACGCCGGCAAGCAGACCGTGACCACGATCAAAGGATCCAGCCTCTTTGGCAGCCATGAGAGCTTTGCGATGATCCGCGGCGGCAAGATCAACCTGTCCATTTTGGGTGCCATGCAGGTCAGCGAGCAGGGCGACCTGGCCAACTGGATGATCCCCGGCAAGATGGTCAAGGGCATGGGCGGCGCCATGGACCTGGTGGCGGGCGTCAAGCGCGTCATCGTGCTGATGGAGCATGTGGCCAAAAAGAAAGACGGCACCATCGACCTGAAGATCCTGCCCCAATGCACCTTGCCTCTGACGGGCGTGGGTGTGGTAGACCGTATCATCACCGATCTGGCGGTCATGGATGTCACGCCTTTGGGCCTCAAGCTGGTGGAACTGGCACCCGGCGTGACACGTGAAGATGTGCAGGCCAAGACCGGCGTGCCGTTGGTCTGATTGGGCGAATTGGTGCACTGCACCACCGGGTAAGATAGCGCGAACTAAATACCCGGGGGTTTCATGTCCAGAGCGCTCAAATTCCTGATGTTCATCTACTTCGTGGTGTTTCTCACCACGGGTACGTTCATGGTTCTCATCGTGAACGCAGACGAAGGCTCTGCCCCCTGGATCGGCCTGTTGGCCCGCAACCACGGCATCGTGTTTGTATGGCATCTGGCCTGCTGGATGACCATGGGCATGTTCTCCAACTACTACTGGGACCTGTTCAACATGGGCAGAGGTCTTGACGCCGTGCAGGTCGAGCGCATCGTGCTACCGCTGCTCGTGTCACCCATCGTTTTTTACCCTACCTACAACCTGTGGCTCTCCAGCAGTTCGCAGAGCTACATCCTGTTTGAAGTGATTGCATTTCAGAGCGGCTTCTTCTGGCAGGCGTTGTTTACCAAGGCCAAGCCGCTGGACCAGGCAACGGCCATTCCGTGGTCCGTGAACAATGGTGGTGTGCGCAATGTACAAGCCAAGTCCGCGGGCGGACCCACGGCCGTTGGTTAAGCGAGCGCGGCGCCCAGCGGCTGGTTTATCCCTTACCGGGGCACCCACCCGCCGCAGACGGGAAAGACCTGGCCGACAAAGCAGTTGGCCGCATCGCTGCACAGGTAGGCAGCAAACTCTGCATCTTCGTTAGCGCCCACCAGTCGCCCCAGTGGAACCTCACGCTTCAGACGTTCCTGGAACCGGGGATTGGCCTGAACCTCCGGCGGGAAGTAGGTCGGGTTGTCAACAAAATTCTGTGCAATGGCATTCACTTGAATATTGTGGACAGCGACTTCCACCCCGACCGCTTGCACATACGCCAATTGCGCACCGCGCGCTGCGCTATAACTGGATGCCCGCTTCATGCCCCGCAGGGCCGACGCGCTGCCCATGACCAGAATCTTTCCCGCCCGCCGCGCGATCATGTCGGGCAAGACTGCGCGTATCAGGCGGGGAAGGGGGTGGGCCAGAGCATTGAACGTATCGTCCCATTCTTCATCCGTGACCTCCACCGCAGCCGTCGTGGGCGCGGGTATCGCAAGGTTGGCAATCAGCAGGTCCACCCGACCCGCCGACGCAACCATGGCTGCCGGTGCGTCAGCGCTTGTCAGTGCTGCGGTACTCGCGATGACGGTGGCACCGTGGCTGGCAAAAACCTCGCACAGGACAGGCCCCATGAATTGGTCCGCCTGGGTGATCAACACTCGCTTGCCCAGAAGGCTTGGATGGGACATGGGTGCTCCTTGAAAGGCGGTCGGGACTTGACGCGGGTTCAATGCGCGACGCTGACTGCGTTGGCGGCTATTGCGGTCACCCTGGGGCCGTAGCTACCCAGGTTGACGAGGGTCGCGTTGTGGTGGGCCGAGATCTGCGCGGCGCGCAGAACGCCATTGTCCAATGTTGAGTGGCCGTCCGAGACCAGTGTCACCGGATAGCCATGGGCCAGAGCGCCACGCACGGTTGAATCCACACAAAATTCACTCTGCAAGCCGCAGATGATGAGATTGTCAATGCCCCGCGCCTGCAACAGTTCCTGAAGCTGCGTGTGGTGGAATGAATCGGTGGCCGTCTTGCGAACCCGGATGTCCTGCGGGTGCACGGCCAGCCGCTCGTAGAGCTGCCAGCCAGCAGAGTCAAATTGCAGCGGCCCGTCAGCTTCCTCGTGCTGGATGAGAACGACCGGTGCCCCCACTGCTCTTGCAGTGGCAGCGACCGCATTGATGCGATCAACCACGTTGTCGATATCGAATGCAGCATCCGGGCCGCGGCACAGTGCCTGTTGAACGTCGATGATGAGGAGTGCGGATTTCATGCAGCCAGATTCTAGACTTCAGCACAAAACGGCCCGCGTTAGGGGTGGCCGTTTGCCGTAAGATGAACCCATGAGCATTGAGTTTCCACGGGACGCAAAAGTGCGTTTCACGCAAGAGCGTCTGGCTGTCCTGACACCACGCGACCGTCAAGGTCTTGCTGGACGCATTGGCGTGGTTCAAACCGACAGCAATCTCGTTAGAAAGCCCACAGTCTATTTTCCGCAGGACGGTGCCAAACTGGAGCTGCGCCTGTTTCGCGTGGACCCGCGCCACCTTGAACTGGTGGAAGGTCCACCCAGCGCTGACGGCGCATCGCTCCTTGGCGGTGAAGCTGCAGGCCAGGAGGCCGCCGACCCCGGCGAAGGGGGCAAGCTCTCCCAGAGCGATCTGGACAACTTTTTTGACTAAGACCGCGGATCCTGCCGTCGGCTCACCTGTTTGCGTGACGCAACGGCCAGTGTCTGCGCATTGCCCCAAGATGAGTGCTGCTGAGTTCGGTACCTGACTTGTCGTTGTGCCGTCGATTCTTGGGACGACAACGAAAAAGTGGCTATTTGCCATCCGATTCATGTCGGAAAAGTTTACACTTGCATTGCGCAGGCTTAAGCTTTTAAGAAGTTAAGTGATTGTTTCCATTGGACTTTTTGCAATTGGAAGTTGTGGGTGCGATTCTTGCTCACGTAAAGGTTGCTTCCTTTCTCAAACCCAACTGAAATAACGATGAAACGCACTACTACTCTCGCGTCAATGGCATTGATTTGCCTCTTGGCTTCAGTTTCTGCTCATGCAACCCTTCTGACGGCAGACACTCTGGCAGGCGAAACTGTTATTGATTTCAGCGATCAAGCAGACCAGTATGGCGTTATCGGCCCAGTTCAACTTGGCGCAGCTGTTGGTGAAGATGTGACGGTCGCTTCAAGCAGCGCTACGAATGGGCTCTATTTCAACTACAACGGATGGGGCCTATTGGACAATGGAACTTGGGGCACCCCGATGAAGTACGTGGGGCTCAATGGCAGTGCCGATTCAATGCTGTTTGCATTCAATGATGGCCCAGTATCGGCGGTTGGTGGTTTCATGAACTACGCGAATTACAGCTTTGTGCCCGATCTGTTCATTACCGCCTACAACAGTTCCATGCAAGTGTTGGAATCCTACAATCTCTCAATCCTGGCTGACATTGTTACGTCAGATGGGTACAACGCCGGCGCTTTCCGTGGGATTCAGACTGCAACCAACGACATTTCGTTTTTCGAAGTATCTGGTGGTTTGGCAAACACCTTGACCAATTTGACCTTCGTGACCGGGCCGTCAAACGTTCCCGAGCCTGAATCACTCGCGTTGGTCGGTCTCGCACTGGCTGCACTTGGTCTGACACGTCGCAAATTCAAGCATTCTTGAAATCTGGATGCACTGATCTTTGGGGGGCTTGGCCCCCCGTTTTTTTTTGTGCTTTTCCCTGTCAACCCTGCCGTCGGCTCACCTGCCTGCGTGACGCAACGGCCTGTTTGACCCAGCCCAGCCGGAACCAGCGCAGGGTCATGATGGCACCGCGCACCCACTCGTCCAGTGCGTAGGCGATCCACACGCCAGCCAGGCCCAGGCCCAGTTGCACGCCCAGAAACCACGATCCAAAACCCATGACCACCACCATGGACGCTGCCCCGGCCAGTACCGGGAAGCGCGCATCGCCGGCGGCCCGCAGTGCGGTGATGACCACGATGTTGCACGTCCGCCCGGGCTCCAGCAGCACCGTGAGCCACAGCAGCGTGGTCGCTCGGGCAATGATGG
>Ga0208514_100219_pt1 | contig 41136 bp, 36 predicted proteins | sample LakWasMet70_HOW9_2_FD_183900 | JGI IMG/M metagenome (GOLD analysis project Ga0208514, IMG submission 183900) | Freshwater sediment methanotrophic microbial communities from Lake Washington under simulated oxygen tension - Sediment Metagenome... | ecosystem: Environmental > Aquatic > Freshwater >...
CCGCCAACATGGCCGGGCCACGCCCGAACTTGACTGCTACCACAACCACGCACAGCAGGAACAACATGACGATATTCGCCAAGTCAAACCGCGCCAACATGGGCAGTGTCAGCAAGGTCGTGACCACACAGGCGCCCAGGGACCATGCATAGCGCTTCCAGGATTCAGCCCACTTGGTACCTTGCTCCTCGTCCCGCGTCTCGCGCGGCACAGCGGGCGCCAAACGGCGCACGCTCTCCGTAGTGCCGACTTCGATGATGTCCATCGTCGGAGCCAGCCCAGCCAATTGGCGCGTCAACGTGGGGTTCCACGCACGCCAGATCTGACTCCACGGGCGTTCGCGAGGCCGCCCAAGGACCAGCGTGGCGCAATTGAGCGTCTGGGCGTGCTCCAACAAAGCGAGGGCAACATCGTCACCGGTCAAAACCGCAGTATGCCCACCCAACTCCTGTGCCAGCTTCAAGACGGAAAGCGTGCGGTCGCGGGCGGCGGCAGGACGGCGCTGCAACGCCGGCGTCTCCACATAAGCAGCATGCCAACTGACGTTGAGTTGTCCGGCAAGCCTTGCGGCGCAGCGCACCGCATGCTCGGCGCCTTCGTCCGGACCAAGGCATACCAGCATGGCGCCGGATGTATTCCAGGACGGCGTGCCTTTGCCGTGGCTGGCCATTTGGTGCTGTTTGGCACGGTAGCTGCGCACATCGTCGCCGACGTGCTCTGCGGTGCGCCGCAGGGCGATCTCGCGCAGCGCAAACAGATTGCCCTTGCGGAAGAAATTCTGCGTGGCGCGTTCGGCCTGTTGCGGCACGTAGACCTTGCCCGCCTTCAGACGGGCCAACAGCTCCTCCGCGGTGACGTCGACCAGTATCAGCTCGTCAGCGCTGTCGAGCACCGTGTCTGGAACGGTTTCATTGACGCGAATCCCGGTGATGGCACCCACCGTTCCATTGAGGCTTTCGAGATGCTGAACATTCAGGGCAGTCCAGACGTCGATGCCCGCATCCAGCAGCTCCTGCACGTCCTGCCAGCGCTTGGGATGGCGCGAGCCGGGCGCATTGCTGTGCGCCAATTCATCGACCAGCAGTACATCGGGCTTGGCGGCCAAGGCAGCGTCAATGTCGAGTTCGAGCAAGACCTGGCCACGGTAGGGCACCTTGCGCAAGGGCAGCAGCTTCAGATCGGCCTGCAGCTCCATGGTCTCCTTGCGACCATGGGTTTCTATCACGCCCACCAGCACATTGAGCCCGGAACGCTGAGCGCTTTGGGCGGCATTGAGCATGGCGTAGGTTTTACCTACCCCAGCGCTGGCACCAAAGTAGATTCGCAGCTTGCCGCGCTGCACCGCCAGATCCTCCTCGCGCAATTGCGCAAGAAGTGCGTCTGGGTCAGGACGGGAATCAGTTGCGCTCACCATGGACGGAGTGTGCATCAAGCGCCAAATTCAGTCGCAACACATTGACCACGGGCTCACCCAGGATGCCAAAAAGTGGCCGCACGGTATTCTCGGCAACCATCGCCCGCACTTTCGCTACGTCGATACTGCGCGCCCTAGCAACACGCTGCACCTGGAATCCGGCGGCCGCGGGGCTGATGTGGGGGTCCAGGCCGCTGGCTGAAGCCGTCACCAACTCCACTGGAACCGGCAAGGTATTGCCAGGGTCTGCGGCGCGCAAGGCCTCGACTCGCCCTTTGACCGCCTCTACCAATGCCGGGTTCAGGGGCCCCTGGTTAGAGCCGCTGGAAGCCGCTGCGTTGTAGGCATTGGGTCCAGTCGCAGATGGGCGACCCCAAAAGTGGCCAGGATCCGAAAAGTTCTGCCCGATCAGGGCAGAGCCCACCAACTTACCGTCGCGCTGAATCAGGCTACCGGCCGCCTCCGCAGGAAACAGCGTTTTGCCAATGCCAGTGACCACCAGTGGATAGGCCACACCGGTCACCAGAGTGAGCACGGTAAATGTCACCAGTACCGGGCGAAGAGTGTTGTTCATGGTGAAGTCCTCCTATCAGAACGTGTATTTCACGCCGACTGTGACGGCGTTCTTGCCCAGGTTGTCAAAGCCTCCAACTTTGTAGAAGGAATCTTTGGCATCGGTGGTCATGGCGGCCAGCGATGCTGTCAAGCCGTTGCCAAAGTCCTTGCCGAGAGTCAGCGAGTAGTCGGTGTAGTCACCGGCGCTGTTCACTTGGTTGGGGATGGTCTGGCGGCCGACGTGCGGGGTCAACGTGAAGCCGCTGCCCAGATCGAACGCGGCAGACACCTCAAAGTAGGCGCTGCCCTTGCTGTCTGGATTGGCAATGAAATTGCCGGTGGATTGGCTGTACTTAGCGGTCACGATGCCAAAGGTCAACGCGCCATACACCTCGGTGGTATTGGCGTTGACCAAGACCTTGTCGGCGGTGTTGCCGGGGTATTGGTAGGTGATGACTCCGACATCGAAGGTGAAATCTTTGGCGATTTCACCCTTGTAGCCGCCGTACAGGTCGACTTCCAGCGTGCCTTCGCTCGCGCCCACATAGTCCTTGATCCAGTTGACATTGGAACCCCAGGCGCCCACGTACAAGCCGCTCGTGTGCGCAAAGTCCACACCGGCTTGCAGGGCAGGCTTGAAGGATGTTTGTGCAACGCTGCGGAAGCGGTAGTCACTGGTGACGCCGACGTTGAAGCTCAGGCTGGATGCTGGTTCTGTGGCAACGGTTTGGGCAAAGGCCCCGCTTGCGGCCAGGGCAAGCGAAAGGATGGCGAGAGTTTTGGTTTGCATAGTGTTTTCTTAAGATTGTGTTTAGACGAGACCCAAGGCGACCAGTACGAGGTCTATCACCTTGATGCCGACAAAGGGAACAATGAGGCCGCCCAGGCCGTAGATCAGCAGGTTGCGGCGCAACAGGGCGGCGGCGCCAACGGCGCGGTATTTCACGCCCTTGAGGGCCAAAGGGACGAGGAAGATGATGATCAAGGCGTTGAAAATCACCGCTGACAGGATCGCCGACGACGGGCTGCCCAGCCGCATCACATTCAGCGCAGCCAATTGCGGATAGGTGCTCACGAAGATGGCGGGGATGATGGCGAAGTATTTGGCCACGTCATTGGCAATGGAGAACGTGGTGAGTGACCCACGCGTCATCAACAGTGCCTTGCCGGTTTCCACAATCTCCAGCAGCTTGGTCGGGTTGGAATCCAGGTCCACCATATTGCCAGCCTCTTTGGCAGCCTGGGTGCCGCTGTTCATGGCAACCGCCACGTCAGCCTGCGCCAGCGCCGGGGCGTCGTTGGTGCCGTCACCGGTCATGGCGACCAATCGGCCTTCGGCCTGGTACTGGCGGATCAGCACCAGCTTGTCTTCGGGCGTGGCTTCGGCCAGAAAATCATCCACACCAGCTTCGGCCGCGATGGCTGCCGCAGTGAGCTTGTTGTCACCGGTAATCATGACAGTCTTGATGCCCATGCGGCGCAGTTCACCAAAGCGCTCCTTGATGCCGGTCTTGACGATGTCCTTGAGCTCCACAATGCCCAGCACCACCTTGCCGTCCGCCACGGCCAAGGGTGTGCTGCCGCGGCGTGAAACCTCGTCAGAGGCCCGCACGACTTCCGCCGGCAGTTGGCCACCCAATGCCTCGACATGCTTGCGCACAGCATCGACGGCACCCTTGCGCAACTGACGCACGCTGCCATCGGCCAACTTCACGTCCATGCCACTCATGCGGGTCTGGGCGGTGAAGGGCACCTCCAGCGTTTCACCCAGCAAGGCGGCGACACTGCCCGCGCGCTGTGCCAGAGCGACGATGCTGCGGCCTTCCGGCGTTTCGTCGGCCATGGAGGCCTGCGCCGCGCACATGGCAAGTAGTGCCTGGCTCACGCCCGGCGCAGGAAGAAAGGACGAAGCTTGGCGGTTGCCATGGGTAATGGTTCCGGTCTTGTCCAGCAACAGCACATCCACGTCGCCAGCGGCTTCCACAGCGCGGCCCGAGGTGGCAATCACATTGGCCTGCATCATCCGGCTCATGCCCGCCACACCGACCGCGGATAGCAGACCGCCAATGGTGGTGGGAATCAGGCACACCAACAAGGCAATCAGCGCAGTGATACTCACCACGGAACCTGAGCCCGCGGAATCAACCCCGAAGATGGAGAAAGGCAACAGAGTAACCGTCACCACCAGGAACACAATGGTCAGCGCCACCAGCAGAATGGTCAGCGCAATTTCATTGGGTGTCTTCTGACGCTTGGCACCTTCCACCATGCTGATCATGCGATCCAGGAACGACTCGCCTGGGTTGACGCCAATGCGCACCACCAACCAGTCAGATAACACCCGGGTGCCACCCGTCACCGAGGCAAAGTCGCCGCCGGATTCGCGCACCACGGGTGCCGACTCACCGGTGATGGCGCTCTCGTCCACCGTGGCCACGCCCTGGATGACCTCACCGTCCACAGGAATCATGTCCCCCGCTTCGACCAGCACCACGTCGCCCTTGCGCAGGTTTTCGGCTTGCTCGGGCAACCAGGTGGAACCGTGCACCGGTTCATGCAGTTTCTTGGCCCAGGTGCTTTTCTTGAGGCTGCGCAGCGAAGCCGCTTGGGCCTTGCTGCGCCCTTCCGCCAGAGCCTCCGCAAAATTGGCAAACAGCACCGTGAACCACAGCCAGATCGCCACGGACAGGATGAAACCGGCTGGGGCTTCACCGTTGCCCTGCAAGGCCTGGATGCCGATCAGCGTGGTCAGTATGCTGCCGATGTAGACCACAAACATGACCGGGTTGCGCCACTGCGCGCGTGGACTGAGTTTGATAAAGGACGCTTTGATGGCGGGCACTACGAGCACCGGATCAAACAGCGTGAGAGAAGTATTGGTTTTCATAATAGGTTTTTGCTCCGTGCGGTTCAATGGGCAGACCACAGCATCAAATGCTCGACCATGGGCCCCAGGGCCAGAGCGGGTACATAGTTCAACAAGCCCACCAGCAGCACCGTGCCAATCAACAACACGACAAACAGAGGACCGTGGGTAGGCAAGGTTCCGGGTGTGACGGGCAGGCGTTTCTTGGCGGCCAAAGCTCCCGCGATGGCCAGCACGGGCACGATCACACCAAAGCGACCCAACCACACTGCCAGCCCCAACAACACGTTGTAAAACGGGGTGTTGGCAGACAAGCCTGCAAAGGCGCTGCCGTTGTTGTTGGCGGCAGATGTCAGGGCGTACAGGATTTCCGAGAAGCCATGCGCACCGGGGTTGGCGATGCCTGCCCTTCCTGGGTCCGCCATCACGGCGATGGCCGTGCCAGCCAGCACGAGGATGGGCGTCACCAGAATGGCAATCGAAGTCAGCTTCATCTCATGGGCCTCGATCTTCTTGCCCAGGTACTCCGGCGTGCGACCGATCATCAAACCCGCAATAAACACTGCCAGGATGGCAAACACCAGCATGCCGTACAGACCGGTACCCGTGCCGCCAAACACTACTTCACCCAGTTGCATCATGACCATGGGCACCATGCCACCAATCGGCGTGTAGGAGTCGTGCATGGAGTTGACGGCGCCACACGATGCAGCCGTGGTAATGGTGGTAAACAGGGTGCTGGCGTTGATGCCAAAGCGTGTTTCCTTGCCCTCCATATTGCCGCCTGATTGCATCGCGCTGCTGGTCTGGTCCACGCCCAAGGGCGGAAGCAGAGGATTGCCGATTTGCTCGGCGGGTGTGATGACCATCACAGCCACCACAAACATCGCGGTCATGGCCGCCAGGATGGCCCAGCCCTGGCGTTTGTCGCCGACCGCTATGCCAAAAGCGAAACACAAGGCTGCCGGGATCAGAAAGATCGACACCATCTGGACAAAGTTGCTCAGAACTGTGGGGTTCTCATACGGATGGGCCGAGTTGGCATTGAAGAAGCCACCCCCATTGGTGCCCAGCATCTTGATCGCTTCTTGTGAAGCGACCGGCCCCATGGGCAGGGTTTGCTTGTCGGTTTGCGTGTCTTCCATGACAGGCGCGCCTTTTTCATCAACAACGGGGGCACCCTTGTCGTCCACTTTGGGTATCTGAAATTTGCTGACTTCCAGCGTCGTGACCTCTTTGTAGCCGTCAAAGTTCTGGATCACGCCTTGACCGACCAGGAAGATGGCAAACACCAATGAAATGGGCAACAGTAGCCACGCAGTGATGCGGGTCATGTCGACCCAGAAATTGCCAATGACCGCCGTAGACCGCGCAGCAAAGCCGCGAATCAAGGCAAAGACCACGGCAATGCCGGTGGCCGCTGATAAGAAGTTTTGTACGGCCAGACCCAGCATCTGGGTCAGGTAGCTCATTGTGGACTCACCTGAGTAGCCTTGCCAGTTGGTATTGGTCACAAAGCTCAGGGCCGTGTTGAACGACGAGTCGGGTGACACCGCTGCCATACCTGCCGGATTGAGCGGCAGGTTGAACTGCAGGCGCTGCAGGGCATACACCATCAACACGCCCAATGCGTTAAACGCCAGCAAGGCCAGCGCGTAATGCGACCACTTCATGGACTGGTCGGGGGCGGTGCCCGCTAGGCGGTACAACGGTGCCTCAACGCGCTGCATCCAGCGCGGCAAGTCGCCCGACATCAAGCGCGCAATCCACTTGCCCAGCGGCCACGATGCCACCAGTAAGGTACCCAAAAACAGGGCCAATAGCCCCCAGGCAGAGCTGCTCATCAAAACTCCTCGGCGCGAAACAGCGCATAGACCAGATACACCAGCAGCAGGGCTGCCACCATGGCGCCTCCGCCATACAGAACGTGCAAGATGTTCATGACCGTTTAACCTCCGGTTTTTCCAGCTTTTGAAGCCCCACAACCATCAGCACCATGGCAAGCCACAGCCCGACGGCCCCAAGAACAAAGACGACATCCATGATTGACCTCTCGATGAAATATGCGGGTTGAGTATGGTTTTGGGGGCATAAAAACGAAGTTGAGATTGCCCAGTGCGGTGTAAAGAATGCGTAAAAGGCACGCATCCACTGGGTGCATGCTGTGCTCACAACGCTATTCAAGTGTTGATATGTCGCAAAGCAGCCTTGACTGTGACGCTCTATTTGCGACACAGCATCGGAATGGCCAGATAGAGCATGATTCAGTGCAAACCTTAACGGGCACACACCCATGGCACACGTACTGATCCCCCTCCCCCTCACCGACTTTGACCCTACCGAGTCCGCCGTGCCCTGGCGGGCGCTGGTCACTGCGGGGCATCGCGTGAGCTTTGCCACGCCCGACGGCGCGCCCGCCGCTGCCGACCCCATCATGTGCACCGGAAAGGGCCTGGGGCCGCTGGCGCCCTTACTGATGGCCGATGCGAACGGGCGCCAGGCCTACGCCGCCATGCTGCAAAGTCCGGCGTTTCAAACGCCGCTGCGCTACGCCGACCTGCAATCCTCCGGGTTTGATGCCTTGTTGCTGCCCGGTGGTCACGCACCGGGCATGCGGGTCTACCTGGAATCCAGCGCGCTACAGGATCTGGTGGTCAGGTTCTTTGCCGAGCACAAACCGGTCGCGGCGATTTGCCATGGCGTGCTGCTGGCCGCGCGGTCCCGTGGCACCGACGGGCGCTCGGTTCTGTACGGATGCAAGACCACGGCACTGACGAAAACCCTGGAGCTCAGCGGCTGGGCGCTGACCTGCCTGTGGATGGGGCGTTACTACCGCACCTACCCGCAGATCTTGCAAGACGAGGTTCAAGGCGTGCTCGCCAGCCCCACCGACTTCATCGCCGGCCCCGCCACCATGACCCGTGACGGCCCCGACCATTTGGCACCAGGATTCTGCGTGCAGGACGGCAACTACCTGTCGGCCCGGTGGCCGGGCGATGCCCACCGTTTCGCCGCAGAATTTGTCAGGATGCTCGGGGCCTAGCCGCCGCGCCGGCCGGCGCCGCCGCGCACAACGCACACAGTTGCAGGGCCAGGCGGTGCAATGCCTGCCAGCCCGAGGTCGGCCAGTCGGGCTGCTTCAGGCCTTTGATAATGCCGTCGACCACATGGGCCGACTGCAACAACTCAGCCAGCGTGGTCACCGAAAGGCGCGGCAGCACGCGCTCGAACAGGCGCTCCTTGGCACCCCAGACACGCTGTTCGCGCAGGGCCATGGGCAGCGGACGCCCCTGGGCCATGGCATCCTTGACGCGCTTCAAGGCGCGGATGTCTTCGCTCAGCGTGTAGTGCACCAGCACTTCGGCCTCGCCCTCGGCCTGCAGGCCATCGAGCATGCGCTGCACGCGCAGCGCCTGGCCGGCCAGCACCGCTTCGCTGAGCTTGAACACGTCATACCGAGCCACGTTCATCACCGCGCTTTCAACCTCGTCAAACGTCAACACGCCGCCACCCGCGCCGTCCACCGGAAACAGCAGGCCCAGCTTCTGGATCTCCTGGTGGGCCGCCAGCAGATTGCCCTCCACCCGGTCGGCAAAGAACTGCAGCGTGCGCTGGCCCTCTTCGCCCGGCGCCACGCGCTGCCCTTGTGCGGACAGGCGTTGCGCAATCCACTGCGGCAACGCATTGCGCTCAACCGGCTGTACTTCCAGGGTCACGCCAAAACTCTCCAGCGCGGCAAACCAGGCACTGGACTTGGTCATCTTGTCCAAGCGCGGCAGCATGACGATGGTCAACGTGGAATCGTTGTCTTGGGCAATCTCGGCCAGTTGCTGCAGGGCTGTGCTGCCGTCCTTGCCCGGTTTGCCCGAGGGGATGCGCACTTCGACAATCTGTTTGTCGGCAAACAGGCTCAGCGAGCCGCCCGCCGCCAGCACCTCGCTCCAGTCAAAGTGGGCCCCGGCCACGGTGTGCGCGGTGCGCTCGGTAAAACCCTGCTGGCGGGCCGCGGCCCGGATGGCGTCCAGCGCCTCTTGCTGCAACAAGGGTTCGTCGCCGTGCAGCGTGTACAGGCTTTTGAGTCCCCGCGTGAGGTGGTTCCCGAGTTGGTTGGCCGCAAGTTGCATCGGGCGAGTTTATACAGGACTGGCGCAGATCCGAGATTTGATCCATAATTGCTGCACTGCAACATTTTTAAAGGATCACACCATGTTCAAGAACACTCCCTTCGAAGCGATGGCTAAGACAATGGCTGAGTCTGCTCCCAAGTTCACTCCCGCTGCCATGCAGGACGCGATCAAGCCTGCGCAGGACAACTTGAAGGCATGGGCCGATCTGGCGCAGAACCAGGCACGCGAAGCGCAAGCCGCGCTGACCGAGACCGTCGAAGCCATCAAGGGCATCAAGGACCCACAGGCCGCATTTGAAATCATGAAGGCCTCTGCCGAAGCCGGCGCGGCCATGTTTGCGAAGAACCTGAAGGACGCGACCGCTCTGAGCTTTGGTCAGTTCCACAGCACCGTGGACGCGATCGAAAAAGCGCATCCCGCACCCGAGGCGTTCTCCGCTGTTGCCAAGAACCTAAAGGCCGCTGCATCGACCGCCGAAAGCGCACTCGACACCGCCATGGAAAAAAGTGCCTCGATGGCGGCTTCGGTTGCACCAGCTTCCAAAGCCAAAAAGACCCGCTAAGGCAAGCGTGCCCTCAGGACGCGTCCAGCGTCTTGATGGCCGCCAGACGCCGTAGCAGCTGCTGCAGGATATCGCTCTGCATATCGCGAAACAGCAGCACTTCCTCCGCCTCTTTGGCCAGCACAGCCGACTCGTTGAAGCTGATATCGCGCTGCTGGGCAATTTCGGTCGGGGCAATCAGTTCACGTCCGTCGGGCAGTCGCATGCGGAACATCAGCCGGATCTTGAGTTGGAACTCCCGCACTTGCCCCGAGGCGTTGACACCCACCACGCTCTTCTCGCGCACTTCCTGCAGGATGTCGACAATGACCTCGGGCGGTGCTGAGCCCCGCACGGAAACTATCGGCACGATGGCATTGCCAAAGTAGCGGATCAGGTCGGCGGCCACCAGCCCGTTCTTCTCGGGTGTGACCGCCAGCGTTTGAAAGGCAAAGGTCTGGCTGCTGCGCAGCTTGAAACCACAGCCCGCCAGGACCGCCGCCGCCAGGCTGGCACCCAGTACGGAGCGGCGTTGCATCACCGGGCCAGCTTCAGATAACCACATTGACCAGTCGCCCCGGCACGATGATCACGCGCTTGACGGGCGCACCCGCCGCGAACTGCACAAAGGTCTCGTTGGCCAGGGTCAGGGTCTCAATGGTTTCCTTGGAGGCGCCAGCGGGCACCATCACCGAACCGCGCAACCTGCCGTTCACTTGCAGCATGAGTTCAATCTCATCCTGCTCCAGCGCCGACGGGTCCACTTGCGGCCACGGTGCGTCCAGCAGGTCACCACTGACCTTGGCATAGCCCAGCTCACTCCACAGCGCATGGGAGATGTGGGGTGTGGCCGGGTACAGCACGCGCAGCAACAGCGAAAAGCCTTCCAATACGGCAACCAAACCACCATCCGATTCCAGTGCCTTGAAGTCTTCCAGTGCGTTGATCATCTTCATGGCCCCCGAGACCACGGTGTTGTACTGCATGCGCTGGTAGTCGTAGTCCACCTGCTTGAGCACTGCATGCATCTCGCGCCGCAAGTCCTTGGCCGGCTTGCTGAAGCTTATGAATTTCAGGCCGTCAGCCCTCGTCAAATCGGCATGAGAAGCTACCAAATCCATAGCAGACAGTTTGACGCCAAAGTTCCAGACGCGGCGCAGGAATCGGTAGCTGCCTTCCACGGCCGCGTCGTTCCACTCCAGTGTGGCCTCGGGCGGCGCAGTGAACATGGTGTACAAACGGGCCGTGTCAGCGCCGTATTTGCCAATCAACTCCTGCGGGTCCACGCCATTGTTCTTGGACTTGGACATGGTGCCCACGCCCTCGTAGTCGATGGGCGTGCCCACCGGCAGATCACCGACGGCCTTGGTCAGCCTGGCGCCAATGATCTTGCCCGCTTCATCGAACACGTGCTCCACGTCCGCCGGCCAGAAATACTCCTTGCCGCCTTTCTCGCCCTTGCGGGAGTAGATGTGGTTCAGCACCATGCCCTGCGTGAGCAGCTTGGTGAAGGGCTCATCCACGGTGACCAGGCCCAGGTCGCGCATGACCTTGGTCCAGAAGCGCGCGTACAGGAGGTGCAGGATGGCGTGCTCGATGCCGCCGATGTACTGGTCCATGCCGCTACCGCCCTTGGCGTGCGTCTGGTCCCGCATCCAGTAAGCCGTGCCAGCACCCACCATGGCGTCGTCGTTCCTGGGATCGCAATAGCGCATGAAATACCAGGAACTGTCCACGAAGGTGTCCATGGTGTCAGTTTCGCGCCGCGCGGCCTGGCCGCATACCGGGCAGACCACACCGGCATGAAAGCCTTCGTGCTTGTGCAGCGGGTTGCCAGAGCCGTCGGGCACACAGTCTTGTGGCAACACCACGGGCAGGTCTTTCTCGGGCACCGGCACGGCGCCGTGCTCAGCGCAATGGATGATGGGAATCGGCGTGCCCCAGTAGCGCTGTCGGCTGACACCCCAGTCGCGCAGGCGCCACGTGGTCTTCTTCTCGCCCAGGCCCTTGTGCTGCAGGGCCGCCGCCACGGCATCCACCGCATCGGCGCAGGACAGACCACTGAAGACATCCGAGTTGACGGTGACGCCACGCTGTTTGTCGCCATACCAGTCCTGCCACTGTGCGTGGTCATAGGTGAGGCCGTCGATGTGGACCACGTCATCAATGTGCAGGCCGTATTTCTTGGCGAACGCAAAGTCGCGCTCGTCGTGCGCGGGCACGCCCATGACCGCGCCATCGCCATAGCCCATCAGCACGTAGTTGCCGACCCAGACATCGACCGGGTCGTTGGTCAGAGGGTGGATGACCTTCAGGCCCGTGGGCATTCCCAGCTTTTCCTTGACGGCCAATTCGGCCTCGGTGGTACCACCGGCCTTGCACTCTTCAATGAAGGCGGCCAGCCGGGGGTTGGTGCGCGCCGCATGCACGGCCAGCGGATGCTCCGGGGCCACCGCGCAAAAGGTGACGCCCATGATGGTGTCGGCACGGGTCGTGAAAACATACATGCGGCCGCCGTCAATCGGCTTGCCGTCTGCGCCCTTGATATCGTGCGTGAACGCAAAGCGCACGCCGCTGGACTTGCCAATCCAGTTTTCCTGCATCAGCTTGACGCGCTCGGGCCAGCCCGGCAGACCGGTTTGCACCTGGTCGAGCAGTTCTTGCGCGTAGTCGGTGATCTTCAGGTAGTAGCCGGGGATTTCGCGCTTTTCGACAGTCGCGCCGGTGCGCCAGCCTTTGCCGTCGATCACCTGCTCATTGGCCAGCACAGTCTGGTCCACCGGGTCCCAGTTGACGACCTGGGTCTTGCGGTAGGCAATGCCTTTTTCCAACATCTTCAGGAATAGCCACTGGTTCCATTTGTAATAGGAAGGGTCGCAGGTTGCAACCTCGCGACTCCAGTCGATGGCCAGGCCCATGGCTTGCATCTGGCCCTTCATGTAGGCGATGTTTTCGTAGGTCCATTTGGCAGGGGGCACGCCATTCTTCAGCGCGGCATTTTCGGCCGGCAGGCCAAAGGCATCCCAGCCCATGGGCATCAGCACGTTGTGGCCGTTCATGCGCAGGTAGCGCGCCAGCATGTCATTGATGGTGTAGTTGCGCACATGGCCCATGTGCAGCTTGCCGCTGGGGTAGGGCAGCATGGAGCATGCGTAGAACTTCTTCTTCAGATGGCCTTGCGCATCACGCGCATCTTCGGTCACACGGTAGGCGTTCTGACCATTCCACAGCGGTTGCGCCCAGTGGTCTTGTGCCGCTTTTTCGATGTCCAGGTGTTGGTATTTGTCTTGCATGGGTGAGGGGCGACTAAGCGCCGACTGTAGGAGAGCCTGAGGGGATTTTAGGCGCTGCGCGACTCAGTGCGCGGCCACCGTCGCGTCTGCCACGAATCCAATGCGGTGCAAACCGGCCAAGTGGGCCTGTCCCATGACTTCCACGACGCGACCGTAGGGCACGGCAGCGTCTGCCCTCAGGCGAACTTCAGTATCGGGTTGGCGCTCCGCAGCATGGCGCAAGGCAGCCGACACGGCCTGCGCGTCCAGCGGCCGGTCGTCGACATACACCTGCCCCGAGCGGTCCAGGGTGATGGCGATGAATTTGGGCGCTTCCAGCGCCGCGGCGCCATCTGCCTTGGGCAGGTCTACCTTGACCGCGCTGACCAGCAAGGGCGCTGTAATGATGAAAATCACCACCAGAACCAGCATGACGTCCACCAGCGGCGTCATATTGATTTCGCTCATGGGCTGCGGACCCGGTGTGCGTTCGAGACGACCAAAAGACATGGTGTTACATCGCCCCCACGCTTGTCACTGCGTAATGAGTAGTTCACGCAGATCGCGGGCAAACCCTTCCAGGTCCGCTTCGATGCGCCCGATGTAGCGGCCCAGCACGTTGTAGCCCAGCACCGCCGGAATGGCCACGGTCAGCCCCGCGGCGGTCATGATCAGCGATTCGCCCACCGGGCCGGCAATCTTGTCGATGCTGATCTGGCCCGCACCCGAAATCCCGATCAGCGCATGGTAGATGCCCCATACCGTGCCCAGCAGTCCCACAAAGGGCGCGGTGGACCCCACGGTGGCCAGCAGGACTTGACCGGCCTGCAGCTTGAGCAGCACGGTGTGCAAGGCGTCGCGCAGCAAGCGCGTCAGCTGCTGCGATTTGTCACCGGCGCCGGCCAGCGTGCCCGCCGTTTCGACCTGGCTGGCCTCGACCAGGGGTGCCACCAGCACTTCCCGGTCAAAGGTCCGCACCGACTGCAAACCCGCCACCAGCGACGGCGCCTGCCAGAAAGCGGCCGTGCTGCGGGCCACATCGCGGTGAGCGCGCAGCAGCAGCCACGCCTTCCACAGAATGACGACCCAGCTGCCCACCGACATCACCAGCAGGACCAACGAAACGCCAACGCTGACTGCGTCACCCTGGCGCAGCAGGTCGAATGCGTTCACCGCAATCCCAGCACGTCAAACATGTCAAACAGCCCTGTCTTACGTCCGGCGAGAAACCGCACCGCGCGCAAGCTGCCCTGAGCATAGGTTGCCCGACTGGACGATTTGTGGCTAATTTCAATGCGTTCACCGATCCCGGCAAAGAGCACGGTATGGTCACCCACAATGTCACCGCCACGAATGGTCGCGAAGCCGATCGAGGATGGATCGCGCTCGCCGGTAACGCCTTCACGGGCGTACACGGCACAGTCTTTCAAGTCACGCCCCAGAGCGTCGGCGATTACCTCGCCCATTTTCAGGGCGGTGCCTGACGGCGCGTCGACCTTGTGGCGGTGGTGGGCCTCAATGATTTCGATGTCGTACCCGGTGGACAGCGCCTTGGCGGCCATCTCCAGCAGCTTGAGCGTGACATTGACACCGACACTCATGTTCGGCGCCATGACAATGGCCATGTCCCGGGCGATGGCGGCAATTTCCGCCTTTTGCGTCTCGGTAAAACCGGTGGTCCCGATAACTGCAGCCACACCTAACTCGCGGCACACCTTAAGGTGCGCCAACGTGCCCTCGGGGCGGGTGAAGTCGATCAAGGCGCCGGCCGATTGCAGGCCCAGTCGCAGGTCCGACGTAATCGCCACGCCCGCCGGTTTGCCGGAAAACGCGCCAGCATCCTGGCCCACGGCCGGGCTTCCCGCCATGTCCAGCGCACCCGACAACAGGCAATCATCTGCAGCCCTAATCGCCTCCACCAGCATCTGCCCCATGCGTCCCGACGCACCTGCCACCGCAATTCTGTGGGTCATGTCTGTGTTCTCTACTGTTTCAAGCCTATGGACGCGCTGCCTCGAGGGGAGGATAGTCGGTCGACGTTGTGGCCACGGCGGCGGATGCATTTGCGGGCTTGCTCGGCAAGGGGAACTTCTTCAGAGTCTCTTCAGAGGCCTCCATCACAGGCACCGAGCCCGGCAAGGACGGTGACTTGAGGGTTGCGACAAATTCGGCCTCACTGGGCAGGCCATCCGCTTCGGTGCGCTCCAACACATCGTTCTTGAAGAAAACCGTTACCTTGCGGGATTGCGGTTGGGCGCCCTGCTGTTTGAGGGTGAACACATAATCCCAGCGGTCTGCATGGAACACGCTGGTCAACAAGGCCGTACCCAGAATATCCCGGACCTGCCCACGCTGCATACCGGGTTTGAGGATGGCCAATTGTTCGCGGGTCACCACGTTGCCCTGTACGACGTCGATCCGGTAGGGGGAGATAATCCCGGCCACCCGGTTGCTTGCTCCATCAAAGCTGCTACAGCCCGCAAGCCCCACGAATGCGAGTGCGACCAGGGTCAGGCTAGGGCTTCGGCATGGAATGTCGGACATGGATGGTTACGCAAGATATGATCGGGCGATTGTAGCGGTTGGGCCTTGCCAACCTCCTGAGCGCTCCCGGCGGAAAGATGCCCATGACCAACATCGATGAACTGAAAAACACCGGACTCAAGGCCACCATACCGCGCCTGAAAATACTCGAAGTGTTTCAGCGCAGCACGCAGCGCCACCTCACGGCGGAAGATGTCTTTCGGGTGTTGCTGCAGGACCGCTCGGACGTGGGACTGGCGACGGTGTATCGGGTGCTTACCCAGTTTGAGCAGGCCAGCATTCTGAGCCGCAGCCATTTCGAGAGCGGCAAGGCGGTCTACGAACTCAATGAAGGCCAGCACCACGACCACCTGGTGTGCCTGGATTGCGGCAAGGTCGAGGAATTTTATGATCCGCAAATTGAGGAGCGCCAGCACGCGGTCGCCAAGGCCAAGGGGTTTGCCATTACCGACCACGCGCTGAGCCTGTATGCCAACTGCACCAAAACCGACTGTCCCAACCGCGCCGACATGGAAAAACAGCGCGGTTAGCTTCCCTGCGCCATGGCTTTGCGGTGGCGTTCGACAAACTCCTGGTAGGTGTCGATCCCACGTAATTGCAGAATCGTGTTGCGCACCGCAGCCTCGACCAGCACAGCAATGTTGCGCCCGGCGACCACCTGAATCACCACCTTGCGCACCGGGATACCCAGTATGTCCTGGGTCAACGGCTCATAGGGAATGCGTTCGTACTCGCGCTCCAGCGTTTCACGGCGCACCAGGTGCACGATGAGCTTAAGCCGCATTTTGCGGCGCACTGCCGTCTCGCCAAAAATGCCACGGATATCCAGCAGCCCAATGCCGCGGACTTCCAGCAGGTTTTGCAGCAGTTCGGGGCAGCGTCCTTCGATCGTTGTCTGGTTGATGCGGTACAGATCCACGGCGTCGTCTGCCACCAGCCCATTGCCGCGGGAAATCAATTCAAGACCCAGTTCGCTTTTGCCCAGGCCCGACTCACCGGTAATCAACACGCCCAAACCCAGAATATCCATGAACACGCCGTGCATGGACGAGCGGTCGGCAAAGTGCTTGGACAAGTACGCACGCAGCACGTCAATGACAAATGCCGAGGATTCCTGGGTCGCAAACATCGGAATCTGGGCACGCTCACACATCGACAACAGTGCCTGGGGCGCCTGTTGGCCGTCAGCCAGCACCAGTACCGGCGGCTCCAGTGTCACGATGCGGGAAATACGACGCGCGCAATCGTCGGGCGTGGCGCTGGTGATGTATGCAATCTCCCGCTCACCGAGTATCTGCACGCGGTAGGGGTGGATGTAGTTGAGATAGCCCACGAGGTCGGCGCCGGAACGGGCGGCCCGCACAGCAACCTCGTCAAAGCGGCGCTCGGAGGCCCCTAGACCCGCCACCCATTCCCAGTGCAGACGCCCGCGAAATTCTTCGAACAGGACGTCGGCGCTGACAACAGTGGGTTTCACAAGGAAATAGGGGAATGGTTCGAATCAGGCCACCTGGGCCGATTGCCAGCCTGCAATCAGGGCGTGCAGTTGCAGGGCGTCGGTGCTAGCCAACATCCGTTCACGCAACTCCGCATCGCTGAGCAATTCGGCGATCTCCGAGAGGATTTCCAGATGCTTTTGTGTGGCAGCTTCAGGGACCAGCAAGAAGATCAACAGGCCCACGACCTGATCATCCGGAGCGTCAAAACCTATGGGGTTGGCCAGTTGGAACACGGCGGCCATCGGCGCCTTCAGGCCCTTGATACGCCCATGCGGGATCGCAACCCCATGACCCAGACCAGTGGAGCCCAGCCGTTCACGTGAAAACAGGCTGTCCGTCACCAGGGCGCGGCTGAGGCCATGCAAATTCTCGAACAACAGGCCGGCTTCTTCAAAAGCCCGCTTCTTGCTGGTCACTTCGACGTGCGCGAGCACTTGTTCAGGCGACAGGATACTGGCGAGACGGTTCATGGTGTGGACGGATTATGCACAAAAAAACCGCCCGATGAACGGGCGGCTGCTTTGGTGAGGATGGCCAAAGTTTGGCTACATCAAACGTTTGGGAGCCTCATGGTGATGGTCTTGTAGCCTGTCCTTGTGGCGCACCACCTGGCGATCCAGCTTGTCCACCAACTCATCCACTGCGGCATACAGGTCTTCGTGCGAGCTTTCGGCAAACATGTCATTGCCCTTCACGTGGATATTGCATTCGGCACGTTGCCGTCGTTCCTTTTCCTTTTGCTTCTCAACTGTCAGGAGTACCTTGACATCGACCACCTGGTCAAAATGCCGCATGATTCGATCTAGCTTGGTCGTGACATAACTACGCAGGGCCGGTGTAACTTCCAGATGGTGACCGCTGATCGTCAAATTCATAAAAAGCCTCCAATTGCTCTCGGGTTAAAAATCTTGCCAGCACAAGCTGCAAGAACAGAAACCAAAAAATATCGAAAATTTGATTGCTGTGAAATCACTATGCGCCCGAACCTTGGGAAATGCAACGCCTTTTTTGGTGCCGCACTGCAACAATTTGTTGCCGCTCAGATAGGTGCTTTGGGGGGCCGCACAAGCCCCTTGCACAGTGCGATAATTTAAAAAGCACGACTTCTGGAGAGCCTTCCTTGGACAACTACCCCCGACGGTAGCTTTCATATTTAATTGGGGTCAGATTCCAATTATTCGAAAGCTTCTGCGACACACAATGGTTCGTACTGAACGATTGGAATCTGACCCCGATTGAATCGCCATGCTGAATATTTTTACGCTCGCCAACGGACGCCTCTTTCAGGAGGAGATCGAGTCCCTGGAAGAGCTCTCCCAATTTCAACCCATCTGGGTAGACCTCGAGTCACCCACCGTTGAAGAAAAGCGCTGGGTCAAGCAGTACTACGGCCTCTCCATTCCGGAAGATGCCATGGACGAGGACATCGAAGAGTCCGCCCGTTTTTATGAAGAAGACAATGGTGAATTGCACATCCGCAGCGACTTTCTGATTGCGGATGACGATGAGCCGCGCACGGTACGGGTGGCTTTCATCCTGAATCTCGTCAACGATGAACTCAAGAGCAAGGGCGTGCTGTTCTCCATCCACGACGAGGATGTCCCGGTCTTTCGCCTCTTGCGCATGCGCGCGCGCCGTGCGCCGGGCCTCATTGAGGATGCCAAAGAGGTTTTATTGAAGCTGTTTGACGCCGATGCCGAGTACTCCGCCGACACGCTGGAAGGCATCTACGACGAACTGGAGAAGGTCAGCACCAAAGTGCTCTCGGGCGACGTCACCGACGCGCTGGCCAGTGAAGTGCTGGGCGCCATTGCCCGCCACGAAGACATGAACGGCCGTATCCGTCGCAACGTGATGGATACCCGCCGCGCCGTGAGCTTCATGATGCGCAGCAAGATGCTCAACGGCGAACAGTTCGAGGAAGCACGCCAGATCCTGCGCGATATCGACTCGCTGGATTCGCACACGGCGTTTCTGTTTGACAAGATCAACTTCTTGATGGACGCCACGGTCGGTTTCATCAACATCAACCAGAACAAGATCATCAAGATCTTCTCGGTCGCCAGCGTGGCGCTGCTGCCGCCGACTCTGATTGCCAGCATCTATGGCATGAACTTCAAGTTCATGCCCGAGCTGGATTGGTCACTGGGCTACCCGTACGCACTGGCATTGATGGTCGCAAGTGCGCTGGTTCCGATGTGGTACTTCCGCAAGCGCGGCTGGCTGCAATAGCCAGCCAGCAGACACAGCTTGGCACATGAAGGTCGACGGCCACCCTTACCGCACGATTTGGCTCAAGCCAGGTAACCCACGCGTCGTGCAAGTCATTAACCAGGTCAAATTGCCCCATGAATTTGCTGTGGACGACCTGTCGTGTCTGGAAGATGTCAGCCGAGCCATCCGTGACATGACCGTGCGTGGCGCCGGCCTGATTGGCGCATGCGCGGGCTATGGCATGTACCTCGCCGCACTGGAGGCGCCAGACGCTGACCTTTCTGGCTACCTGGCTCGCGCCGGATCAAACCTCAAGGCTACCCGGCCGACCGCCGCAAACCTGGCCTGGGCGGTTGACCGTATGCAGCGCACCATCGACACCGGGACCTCACCTGCGCACCAGCGGCTGATCGCCTTGGAGACGGCCTGCGCCATCGCCGATGAAGATGTTGCCCACTGTCGCGCGATCGGCAATCATGGCCTGCCCCTCATCGCAGATATTTCGCGCAGCAGGCACGGCCAAGTCGTCAACATCCTGACCCATTGCAACGCCGGTTGGCTGGCGTTTGTCGACATCGGGTCCGCGACGGCGCCAATCTATGCCGCACACGATGCGGGCATTGCGGTACACGTCTGGGTCGACGAAACCCGCCCCAGAAACCAGGGCGCCAGCCTCACCGCCTGGGAGCTGGGGCAACACGGCGTGCCCCACACGCTGATTGCCGACAATGCCGGAGGCCATCTGATGCAACATGGCCTGGTCGACATGGTCATCACAGGTGCTGACCGGGTCACCCGCAACGGTGATGTGGCCAACAAGATTGGCACCTACCTCAAAGCGTTGGCGGCCCGTGACAACCAGATCCCCATGTACGTGGCGCTGCCTTCATCCACGTTCGACTTCGGCCTGCGCGATGGCATCACCAACATTCCCATCGAGGAGCGTGACCCCGGCGAGCTGCGCTTCGTCCAGGGGCAAAACTCCCTCGGAGCGATCGACTCGCTGCTGATATGCCCGCCTTCCACGCCGGCGCGCAACTGGGGCTTTGACGTGACCCCGGCACGCCTGGTCACGCAATTGATCTGCGAGCGCGGCAACTGCGATGCCAATGAAGCGGCGATCTTGTCCTTGTTTCCGGAGCAACAATAGGATGAATACCTACGTTGACGACGGCTACATCAAATACACCAGCGAGCGCTGTGATGGCAGTGTAGTGTGGTCGGAAGATCTGGAAGCACTGAATCGGTCGCGCACCGAATTGTTCGACCTGGGCTTGATCGGTGTCTACGCCAACGGGGTTGGCTTTGGCAACTTGAGTGTTCGAACAGACGAACACCAGTTTGTCATCACAGGCAGCGCCACCGGTGCCAGTCGCGTATTGCAGCGGGAGCAGTTCAGCCTGGTCGAATCATTTAGCGTGGAACGCAATACGGTGCGATCACGCGGCCCTTTGCACGCGTCATCGGAATCCATGACCCACGGCGCCATCTACCAGGGCAACCCGGCTGTCGGTTGCGTCATCCACATCCACAACCGTCTGCTGTTTGACCGTCTGCTGCGACAGGGCTATCCCGCCACTCCGGCTGACGTCCCCTACGGCACACCAGCCATGGCATACGCGGTCCAGCGGTTGGTACGCGCACAGCACGGCCTTCCGGTCATGTTCGCCATGGCCGGACATGACGAAGGCATCATCGCTTATGGAGCGGACGTGCAATCGGTACACGCACAGCTGCACGGCCTCTTTCAAGGAACGCAGGACTCATGACAAAGATCGGCATCATTGGTGGCAGCGGCCTGGACAATCCCGACATTCTGGAACAGGCGCAGGATCGAATCGTCACCACGCCCTGGGGCGCGCCCTCGGGTCCGCTCAAGTTCGGGACGATCGCAGGCGTTGACGTAGTATTGTTGGGTCGCCATGGCCGGGAGCACACCATCCCGCCCACCCAGGTCAATTACCGCGCCAATATCCAGGCGCTAAAGGACGCTGGCTGCAGCCATATTCTGGCCACCACTGCGGTAGGCTCCTTGCGGGAAGACATTGGTCGCGGTGATCTGGTGATCCTTGACCAGTTCATTGATTTCACCAAACAGCGGGCCATGAGTTTTCACGAAGCGTTTGCGCCACACCACCCGGTGCACACAGCCATGGCGGAGCCGTTCGACCGTGCTCTGCGATCCTTGTTGATCGAGGTCTGCAATCACAATGGCTACCGGGTTCACCCCACTGGAACCGTGGTCACGATCGAAGGCCCGCGCTTCTCGACCCGCGCGGAGTCCCGCATGTTCCGCGCCTGGGGTGCCGACGTCATCAACATGTCCGTTGCGACGGAGGCCGCATTGGCCAATGAAGCCGGCATACCCTACGCCGCGGTGGCGATGAGTACCGACTATGACTGCTGGAAGACCGACGAGGAACCGGTCAGCTGGGACGCTATTCTGGAAGTCTTCAACAGCAATGCCAAAAAGGTTACAACCTTGCTGATCCAGACCATTCCACGCGTCGCCCCATAAAAAAAGCGACCCGAAGGTCGCTGTCCGGCAGGCCATTTTCCGGCCTACTTGTCGCGCAATTCGCGACGCAGTATTTTCCCGACCGGCGTTTTTGGCAGCTCGGTGCGGAACTCGATAACTTTGGGCTGCTTGTACCCCGTGAGATTTTCCTTGCAGAACGCGCGAACATCAGCCTCGCTCACATTGGGGTCTTTCTTCACAATGACCAACTTGACTGCTTCACCCGATTTGGCATCGACCACGCCCACGCAAGCGCATTCCATGACGCCGGGCATTTGCGCAACCACATCTTCCAGCTCCGTGGGGAAGACATTGAAGCCACTGACCAGAATCATGTCCTTCTTGCGATCAACAATCTTGAAGAAGCCGCGCTCATCCACGACACCAACGTCCCCTGTCTTGAAGAACCCGTCCGGTGTCATCACCTTGGCAGTTTCGTCGGGACGCTGCCAATAGCCTGCCATGACCTGTGGGCCCTTGATGGCGATCTCTCCCGATTGGCCGGCCGCCACTTCATTGCCGTCATCGTCCAGCAACTTCATGTAGGTGTTGGGCAAAGGAATGCCGATGGTTCCGGTGTACTCGGTGGCGGTGACCACGTTGCAACTGGCCGACGGCGATGTTTCACTCAGGCCGTAGCCTTCACAAATCGGGCAACCGGTCTTCTCAAACCACAGTTTGGCGACACCACTCTGCACCGCCGTGCCACCGCCCACGGAGACCTTGAGATGACTCCAGTCCACGGTGTTGAAATCGGGGTGATTGGCCAATCCATTGAACAGTGTGTTGACCGCCGGGAAGGAGTGGATCACATGCTTGCTCAGCTCCTTGAGCACGCCCGGAATGTCCCGAGGATTGGGAATGAGAATTAGCTTGCCACCCATGCGCAATGACAGCATCATGCCCACCGTGAACGCGAAGATATGGTAGAGCGGCAGCGCGCATACGCCGGTGGGCTGCTCATTGGCGGGGATCTTGCTCATCACCGGGCTGTTCCAGATTTCCGACTGCAAGACATTGGCGATGACATTGCGGTGCAACAGCACAGCGCCCTTTGACACCCCGGTCGTGCCGCCGGTGTATTGCAGCACGGCCACATCATCGGCCTTGATGTCAGGCTTCTTGAAAGTTGCCTTGGTACCGATCGCGATGGCCATATTGAACCGCACGGCCTCAGGAAGACTAAAGGCCGGCACCATCTTCTTGACGTTGCGCACCACATAGTTGACCAAGGCGCCCTTGAGCAGCCCCAACTGGTCGCCCATGGCGCACAGCACCACGTGCTTGACGGGGGTCGCGGAAATGCACTTCTCCAGCGTCGTCGCAAAGTTCTCGATGATGACGATGGCTTTGGCACCCGAATCCTTGAGCTGGTGTTGCAACTCACGCGGGGTATACAGCGGGTTGACGTTGACGACCACGAATCCGGCACGCAGGATGCCGGCGACAGCCACCGGGTACTGGGGCACATTGGGCATCATGATGGCTACACGATCACCTTTGACCAAACCCAGGCCCTGTAGGTAGGCCGCAAACGCCTGGCTCAAACGATCCGTTTGGGCATAGGTCACATCCTTGCCCATGAAGTTGTAGGCCACCCGGTCGGCATACTTCTGGAAGCTCTCTTCCATCAAGGCCACCAGCGAGGTGTACGCCGAAACATTGATATCGGCGGGCACGCCTTTGGGGTAACTATCGAGCCAAATGCGGTCTGTCATGCTTGCCTGTCCCAACTGTAATGTAGCGGGCTATTTTGCCCGCGAATGGCTAGGGTGGACACTTGAGATGTTCTTGGTGTTTTCCCTAGCCCTGGATGTGGCCCCCACGCTCCGCCGCTTCGCGGGTCGCTGCCCCTGAGGGGGCCGCGTTTCATCTTGGGGCGGCCCGGCGATGAAACGGATATCAAGCTTTGAGTACGGTGAGCACCTCATCCAGCATTTTCTTGGCATCGCCAAACAGCATGCGGTTGTTGTCCTTGTAGAACAGGGGATTGTCCACGCCGGCGTATCCCGAGGCCATGCTGCGCTTCATGACGATGGAGGTCTTGGCCTTCCACACCTCCAGCACCGGCATGCCGGCAATCGGGCTCGTCGGATCGTCTTGCGCGGCCGGGTTCACGATGTCGTTGGCGCCAATCACCATGACCACATCGGTCTTGGGGAAGTCATCGTTCAACTCGTCCATTTCAAAGACGATGTCATACGGAACCTTGGCCTCTGCCAGCAAGACATTCATGTGCCCTGGCATGCGCCCGGCCACCGGATGAATGCCAAAGCGCACGTTGACACCCTTTTCGCGCAAGAACTTGGTGATCTCAAATACCGTGTGCTGCGCCTGGGCAACCGCCATGCCGTACCCGGGAACGATCACCACGCTCTTGGCTTCACGCAGCAGCTCTGCGGTCTCCAATGCGTTGACCGGTACGACCTCGCCTGCCGGCTGTGCTGCGCCGCCAGCGGGCTTGGGCGTTGCACTGGTCGTACCAAAGCCACCCGCAATCACGCTGATAAAGCTGCGGTTCATCGCGTTGCACATGATGTAGGACAGAATCGCACCGCTGGAGCCCACCAGCGCACCGGTCACGATCAACAGGTCGTTGGACAACATGAAGCCGGTTGCGGCCGCGGCCCAACCGGAGTAGCTGTTGAGCATGGAGACCACCACCGGCATGTCGGCGCCACCAATGGCCATCACCATGTGGATGCCAAACAGCAGCGCGATCACGGTCATCACCGCCAGCGGAACCATGCCGTCGGCAATGGTGTGGGCATTCATAAACTCGCGACCAAACCAGATCACCACCAGCAAGCCGGCGAGATTGAGCCAGTGGCGTCCCGGCAAAAGCAGCGGGTTGCCACCGATGCGACCCGACAACTTGCCAAAGGCGATGATGGAGCCGGAGAAGGTAACCGCGCCAATCAGGATGCCGACGTAGATTTCCATTTCATGGATGGACTTGGCGGCGCCAACAAAGCTCTTGGACGCCTCCGGATCAATGAAGGTGGAAAAGCCGACCAACATGGCTGCCAGGCCCACCATGCTGTGCATCAGCGCCACCAGTTCCGGCATCTGGGTCATTTGCACGGTACGCGCTGCATACAAGCCTATGCTCCCGCCCACCACCATGGCACCGATGATCCATGGCAGGCCGGCACCCGTCACCTGGGGACCGAACACCGTTGCCAGCACGGCGATCGTCATGCCGATCATGCCGTAGAGGTTGCCGCGCAATGCGGTCTCCTGGTTGGACAGGCCGCCCAGGCTCAGGATAAATAGAATTGTGGCCCCAATATAGGAGACCGTTGCCAAACTTGCAGACATGAATCGGCTCCCTTATTTTCGGAACATGGCCAGCATGCGCTGGGTGACGGCAAAACCGCCGAACATATTGATGGCGGTGAGCACAATGCCCGCCGCTGCCACCCAGGTGATCAGGTCATTGGGGCGGTCAACCGCACTGCCCATCGGTGAAATTTGAACCAGCGCACCGATGGCAATGATGCTGCTGATGGCGTTGGTCACACTCATCAGTGGCGTGTGCAACGCAGGCTTGACATTCCACACCACCATGTAGCCCACAAAGCAGGCCAGCACAAACACCGTAAAGTGCGACAGGAATTCTTTGGGCGCACTCGCACCGATGAGCCAGAACAGCGCTGCCGCGACACCAAACATGATGGCGAGTTTGCTGCCGGCCATGGGTTCGCTCGGCGCACCATGCCCGTGGCCTTTCTTGGCCGCAGGCGCGGTGGCAGGCTTTGCAGCCACAGCAGTGGCGGCAGCGGGCAGTTTGGGCGCCGGGGCCGGCCAGGTAATAGTGCCCTCCTTTGTCACGGTCAAGCCGCGGATGGCATCGTCTTCCATGTTGACGTTGATGATGCCGTCCTTGGTCTTGCACAACTCCTCGGTCAGGCGAAACAGGTTGGATGCATACAGCGTCGACGACTGCTTGGACAGGCGCGAGACCAGGTCGGTGTAGCCGACGATGGTCACGCCGTGCTTCACCACGGCTTGGCCGGGCTCGGTCAGCTCGCAGTTGCCACCTTGCTCGGCCGCCATGTCGACGATGACACTGCCCGGCTTCATGCTCTTCACCATGTCCGCCGTGATCAGCTTGGGTGCGGGCTTGCCGGGAATCAGCGCCGTGGTGATGATGATGTCCACCTCCCGCGCCTGCTTGGCATACATATCGCGCTGGGCCTGCTGGAAGCCTTCGCTCATGACCTTGGCGTAACCACCGCCGCCGCCGCCTTCTTCCTCGTAATCCACCTTCACGAATTCGCCACCCAATGACGTGACCTGATCAGCCACTTCGGCGCGGGTGTCGTTGGCACGCACGATGGCACCCAGACCGGCGGCGGTACCGATCGCCGCCAGGCCGGCCACGCCCGCGCCAGCGATGAAGACCTTGGCTGGCGGCACCTTGCCCGCAGCCGTGATCTGGCCATTGAAGAAGCGGCCGAAGGCGTTGGCGGCTTCGATGACGGCGCGGTAGCCGGCGACGCCAGCTTGGGAAGTCAACGCGTCCATCTTCTGGGCGCGGCTCAACATGCGCGGCAGCGCATCGATCGCCAGCACGGTCGCTTTCTTGGCGGTGAGTTGCTGCATCAGTTCGGGGTTTTGTGCCGGCCAGATAAAGCTGACCAGCGTGCCGCCCTCGCGCATCAAACCGACCTCGTCGGCGCTCGGACCGCGCACCTTGAACACTACATCGGAAGCGGCCCACAGAGCTGCCGCGCCCTCGATGACCTCGGCGCCCGCGGCACGGTAGGTGTCGTCACTGAAATTCGCCAGGTCTCCGGCTCCGGATTCGATGGACACCTTGAAGCCCAGTTTGATGAGTTTTTCCACCACCTCGGGCACGGTCGCCACACGTTTTTCGCCAGGGAAAATCTCGCGCGGCACGCCAATGCGCTGTGCCGTCCCTGTAGATACACCAGTTTGCATGAAGCGACTCCTCAACTTAGTTTTTGCAACAAACCGAACACTTCGTGCCACAAGCAGAACCTGCAGGACGTAAGCCACCTGAAAGCTTAACTGAAATTACCCCCGTTCCACGCAGGGCTGCGCATGATGTGGATCAAACAGCCTAGACTTTGGCCCCGTCTTCCATAATCGGGCATGAACACCCGATGGAAACCCAATGTCACTGTCGCCGCCGTGATACAGCAAGACGGTCGATTCCTGCTCGTTGAAGAGCAAACCACCGAGGGATTGCGCCTGAACAACCCTGCCGGCCACCTGGACTGCGGTGAGACACCCGCGCAGGCTTGCATACGGGAGACGCTGGAAGAGACCGCCCATGGCTTCACACCCCGCGCCCTGGTCGGCCTCTATCTGTCACGTCAACAAAAGCCCGATGGCAGCGACACCACCTACCTGCGTTTCGCTTTTTGCGGCGACCTGGGCTCATTCGATGCGGATCGCGTGCTGGACACCGGCATCGTGCGCACCCTGTGGATGAGCGCCGACGAGGTGCGCGCCAGCACGGCACGCCACCGCAGCCCCATGGTCCTGCGGTGCATCGAAGACTATTTGAAGGGGCAGCGCTACTCCATGGATCTAGTGTACGCAGACTCCAGCATCGGGGACCGACCCTGATGTGCTATTATTTTGATAGCTTACTACTGTTATTTCAAGAGGGCTGTCGATCATTTTTGCTTAAGAGTATTCCGCTGAACACGAGGCCTTAAAATGGCGCCATGAGTAAGCAAAGAGTGGTGGTGGGCCTCAGCGGTGGCGTGGATTCGGCGGTCACGGCCCATCTGCTGAAACAGCAGGGGCACGAGGTCATCGGCATTTTCATGAAAAACTGGGAGGATGACGACCGCCCTGCCGGCTCCGACAGCGACGATCCCGGCTATTGCACCTCCAACATTGACTTCGTTGATGCTGCCGCAGTCGCCGATGTCATCGGCATCGAGATTGAGCACGTCAACTTTGCCGCGGAATACAAGGACCGGGTATTTGCCGAGTTCCTGCGCGAGTACCAGGCGGGCCGAACGCCCAATCCCGACATTCTGTGCAACGCGGAAATCAAGTTCAAGGCGTTTCTGGACCACGCCATGCGACTCGGTGCCGAGAAGATCGCGACAGGGCACTACGCCCGCGTGCGGCAGAATCCGGCGAATGGCCTGTATGAGCTACTCAAGGGCCTGGACCCGTCCAAGGACCAGAGCTACTTTCTGCACCGGCTGAACCAAGCGCAGCTGTCCAAGACGCTGTTTCCGGTCGGCGAGCTGCACAAGACCCAGGTACGCCAGATCGCCCTGGACATGGGCCTGCCCAACGCAAAGAAGAAGGACTCCACCGGCATCTGCTTCATTGGCGAGCGGCCGTTCCGTGAATTCCTGAATCGCTACATCGCCAAGGAACCCGGCCCGATTCGGGATGCGAAGGGGCGAAAGCTGGGCGAACACCAAGGGCTGAGTTTTTACACGCTGGGGCAGCGCCAGGGTCTTGGAATTGGCGGCATCAAGGCCAAGGGCGCACAGAAGGGTGGCGGTGACCACGCGCCGTGGTTTGTGGCGCGCAAGGACATGCAAACCAACACGCTGTGGGTTGTTCAGGGGCATGACCATCCGTGGCTGCAATCCTCGTCCCTGCAGGCCCAGGACGCAAGCTGGACGGCAGGCGCTGCGCCCGCCACTGGGAATATGGCTGCCAAAACCCGTTACCGGCAAAGCGACGCCCCGTGCCAGATTCAAGACGCCAGCATGCAGGGCTTTGCCCTGCACTTCGCGCAGCCGCAATGGGCCGTCACGCCGGGGCAGTCGGCCGTGCTGTACGACGGCGATGTCTGCCTGGGCGGAGGCGTGATTGCCTCAGCCCATGCGGGCGAGTAGGGTTTCCATGTCCTTGAGCATCAGGTCCAGATCCGCCTTCTGCGCCGCGTCAGGTTGGATGCGGGTCTGCAGTTCCTGCTCCACAAAGCACACCGTCATGCGCAGGTAGGTGCTATCCAGCGCCTTGCGAACCGCAGCAAACTGCTGCCCGATCTTCAGACAACTCTCGCCTTCTTCGACCATACGGTGGATGCCCCGGATTTGTCCCTCGGCACGGCGCAAACGGTTCAACACATCGGTGCGGTCCTGGCTATCGGTCAATACGGTCATGGACCACTCTCCTTTATCGGGCGCACGCCACGGTGGACTCTGGAACGCCCAGTTTCTTGAGCATCCAACCCAAAGGACACACATTGGTAAAGCCAAACTGGAAGAGGTTCAGGCCCACAAAAGCGGTAAACGCCAACCACCATTGCGACACAAACAGGGGACTGCTGCTGACGCCAAGCGCCAGAGACAGCAGAATAAAAAAACCGGCAAATATATGGATGTAGCGATCAACGGTCATGGCAAAGCTCCTTCAGGGTTGGTAATCTTTTCTTCCATACGCCGGCGATACAAGGCGTAATAGAGAACCGGGATGACGACGAGCGTCAAAAGTGTCGAGACCAGGATGCCAAAGATCAGCGAGATGGCAAGCCCGTTGAAGATAGGGTCGTCCAGGATAAAGAACGCGCCGATCATGGCCGCGACACCTGTCAACACGATGGGTTGGGCGCGCACCACCGCGGACTGCAGGACCGCAGTCTTGAACGGCAATCCGTTCCGTACCTGAAGCTCAATGAAGTCCACCAGCAAAATGGAATTGCGCACGATGATGCCTGCCAGCGCAATCATGCCGATCATGCTGGTCGCGGTGAACTGTGCTCCCATGACCGCGTGCCCCGGCATGACGCCAATCAATGTGAGTGGTATGGGCGCCATGATGACCAACGGCGTGAGGTAGCTCCGGAACTGCGCCACCACCAAAAGATAGATCAGGACCAGACCCACACCATAGGCGGCGCCCATGTCGCGAAAGGTTTCATACGTAATTTGCCACTCGCCGTCCCACTTGATGGCATATTCCTGGTACGGGTTGGTGGGCTGGTGTATCCAGTACTCGCCGGTGCGATCACTCTTGTTTTGCAGCGTAGTACCCAAGGTCTTGCGGGCGGCAAACAGGCCGTACAGTGGAGAGTCCAGCTTGCCCGCCATATCGCCTACAACATAGCTCACCCCTTGCAGGTCTTTGGTGAACAGCGGCTTGTCGATGACACCGCGTGTGACCTGCACCAACTCCGACAGGGGGACCAATTGACCCGTTGCTGATCGCATGGGAAGGGCGAGAATGGCATCCAGCCCGACCTGGCTCTCGGGCGGCAACTGGATGCGCACCGGAACCGGGTATTTGGATTGCTGGTCATGCAGGTACGCGGCATCGGCTCCCGATAGCGCGGAGGACACCGTCTGCGCAATGGCTGCGATCGGAATGCCCAGAGACTCCGCGCGCTGCCGCCGCACCTTCAGGAACGCTCGGGGCGCATCTTCCCGCAGACTGGTGTCGGTACCGACGATATCGGCGGTCGCACCAAATGCGGTGGCAACTTCCTGGGCCAGTTTCTGTCGACCAGCTTCGTCAGGGCCATAGATTTCCGCCACCAGCGGTGACATGACGGGCGGCCCCGGGGGCACTTCCACGACCTTGATTTTTGCGTGGTGCTTGAGGCCAATCGCTTCAATGGCAGGCCTCAGCCTTTGCGCAATCGCATGGCTCTTTTCACTGCGATGGTGCTTGTCGACCAGGTTGACCTGCAAGTCGCCTTGCTCGACATCGGCACGCAGGTAGTACTGGCGGACCAGTCCATTGAACGTAATGGGTGATGCCGTACCTGCGTACCCCTGAAGGTCTCGCACCTCGGGCTGCTGGGCCAGAAATGCGCCCAGATCCTGCAGAGTGGCGGCCGTGTCCTCAAGCGGTGTCCCCGCTGGCATGTCGACCACGACCTGAAACTCGCTCTTGTTGTCGAACGGCAGCATTTTGAGAACTACCCACTGCACCAACACCAGGCCCACGGACAGAAACAGCGCGGCAATGATTCCGCCCAGTAACAACCAGCGTTTTCGCGCGCTGTCCAGGAAGGGCGTCAGGATCTTGCCGAACAGGCGTTGCAGTTTGGACTCTTTTGCGAGTGCCGACCGTTGCGCGTCAGTGTTGTGCGGATCGGAGTGCCCGGATGCAGGCGCATGGCCATGGCGCATGAACTGAAGCGCAAGCCACGGCGTCACCGTGAAGGCGATGGCCAGCGACAGCGCCATACCGAGGCTGGAGTTGATCGGTATGGGGCTCATATAGGGGCCCATCAGGCCCGACACAAACGCCATGGGCAGGAGCGCTGCAATGACCGTGAGGGTTGCCAGAATGGTGGGGCCACCGACCTCGTCCACCGCTCTCGGGATGATGTCTTTCAACTGCGCGTCCGGGGTGAGTTGCTGGTGTCTGTGAATGTTTTCAACGACCACGATGGCGTCATCGACCAGGATACCAATGGAGAAAATCAACGCAAACAGCGAAACACGGTTCAGCGTGAATCCCCAGGCCCAGGACGCGAACAGGGTTGCTGTCAGGGTCAAAATAACGGCCGCACCCACAATGATGGCTTCGCGCCGTCCCAGCGCAAAACCCACCAGCAAAATGACGGAGCCGGTGGCGAAGCCGAGTTTCTGGATCAGCTTGTTGGCCTTCTCCGCTGCGGTTTCACCATAGTCCCGCGTCACGGTGGCTTGCACATTGGCGGGTATCACCGTATTGCGCAACGATTCCAGGCGCGCCACGACCGCACGCGATACATCTACCGCGTTTTCGCCCGGCTTTTTAGTGACGCTGATCGTGACCGCGGGGAGAGACTGACCGGCGCCTGGTGTTGCACCGGCTGCATTGCCTTCGCCGACGGACGCGCCGCGCACGTAGGTGACATACCGCTGGGCTTGCTGTGCGCCGGAATCAATCTGAGCGACGTCCCGCATGAACACCGGCTTGCCTTGGTGGCTGCCAACCACCAGATCACCTACGTCGGCGGCAGAACTCAGGAATTCGCCGGCGTCGACCGTGAGCATCTGGCCGTTGACGCCCGTTTTGGTCGCGTCAAGGACGGCTCCGGCGGGCATGCCGAAGTTGGCTGCCGCCACGGTCTTTTTCAGCGAAAGAAGATCCACGCCTCGGGCGCGCAGACGTTCGGGATCGACCACGACGTGGATCGCCCGCCCGGGACCACCAATGGTTTGCACTTCGCGCACACCCGACACGGCCTTGAATTCGGCTTCCATCGCATGCGCCACGGTCTCCAGATCCGCCGCTGGCAAGGCATCATCGCTCCACAGCGTGACCGCCAAAACCGGGACATCGTCGATGCCCTTGGGTTTTACGATGGGCGTCAAAGCACCCAAGTCGCGCGGCAGCCAATCCTGGTTGGCATTCAGAACGTCATACAGACGCACCAAGGCTTCCGTGCGGGGCACGCCTACCTTGAACTGAACCGTCAGGACCGCCACGCCGGGCCGGGACACCGAGTAGGTGTGTTCAATGCCCGCTATCTGCCCCAAAAGCTGCTCTGCAGGCCGGGCCACCATGTTTTGCACGTCCAGGCTGCTGGCCCCCGGAAAGGGGATCAGCACATTGGCCATGGTGACGTTGATCTGGGGCTCCTCCTCCCGAGGCGTCACCATGACGGCAAAAAGACCCATCAGCATGGCTACCAGCGCCAGCAAAGGCGTCAGCGCGTTGGACTGAAAGGCGGCGGCAATGCGCCCGGAGATTCCCAATGGAGAGGTTTCTTTCATGTCAAGCTCACTTGCCCGCCGGCGCGGCCGGCGTTGCTTTTGCGAATCCGGCACGTATCGGATCCAGCGCAATCGTCTCGCCGCTGGCAATACCGGCCATGACTTCAACTCCGTCCGCCCCAAGGTTGGCGCCCAGTCGCACGGCGCGGAGGGAAAATGCCCCATTCACTGCGATGTAGACAGCGGTCAGCTCGCCACGCCGTACGACCGCCGAGTGGGGTATCAGCAGTCTTTGAGTCCCCGAGGAAGTCTGTGACTGGGAAAACCGAATGCGCACTTGCTGGCCGGGCAACAGGTCGGCGCTGTCCTTGTCGGAAAGATCGAGACGCCATTCCGTTGTTTGCGAAACCGGATCTGCGGATGGAACGGCCGCACGGGCGATCGGTGTGATCCAACGGGCGGCTTCCGTGGCGCTGTCCGCTTGCACCTGCGTCTGGCTTGCCGCTCTCACGGCTTGAGCCCGCGATGCTGGCACCTGGACCACTGCACGCAATGGCAGCGGCGCAAAGACGGTTACCAATGGTCTGCCGGGCACAGCCAGATCACCTGCTTCCGCATGGGTTTGCAAAACCCATCCGTCGTAGGGCGCGGTAACCCGGGTATAGCTTTGAGAAATGCTGGATTGAAGCGCCGACGCTGCGGCCTGCTCCCGCACCGCGGTGGCACCCTTGTACTGCATTTCCGCGGTATCCAGGGCCGCCTTGCTGACAAAACCTTTGCCCTGCAGATCGCGTGTGCGGTCCAGGGCGGCCCGGGCGTTGCGCATTTCGGCATCGGCCTGGCTAATCTGTGCCTGGCTCTTCTGCACGCCAGCTGCAACCTCCCGGTCATCGATAACGGCCAGCACCTGTCCGGCACGAACTTTGTCGCCGGCCTTCACGGTAAAACTGGCAATCCGCCCGGCCGCCTGCGCGGCGATGGTGCTCTGCTTGACCGGCTGGATCACTCCGTCGAGTTCATAGAACGATCCGGCAGCCTTTTCCCGAACGACCGCAACCGGAACTGGCCCGGATTGGGCCATTGCCGAAGTCACAAGCACCGCAGACCCGCCCAGCAACACGCCGCAAACAAGGCCCATTTGCCAAACACGCTTCCCAATACCCAAATTGGTTGATTTCATCCCATCTCCTTGATACCCCATGGAGTATACACAATACTACCCAGGGTATCAAGTGGGCAGCGCAAAGTTGGCGTTTGACCTGCCAGGCCAGGCACCCGCTGCGGGTGCTAACATTCACGCGCAAACCTTCGCCGAGTTGCTCCCGTAACTTTTTTCTGTTGGGAAAACCTATGTTTCACGTTTTCAGAAATCCCGACGGGACGATTCAATCGGTCTCCAGACAACAACAGCTTGGCAGCGAGGCTCTGGATGAGCACCATCCCGAAATTCAATTGTTTTTCAAAGCAACCGCAGTGGACCCCGCATTCGATGCTGCGGACGCCGGATTCGTACGGGTTCTGGAAGACCTGATCGACACACTCATACTCAAGAACGTAATCCACCACACCGACTTGCCTGTGGCGGCGCAGAAAAAACTGATGGTGCGAAAAGGGCTTCGCAACCGGATCCACGGAGCGCTGAATTTGTTGGGAAGTGATGAACGACTTCTGTAGCCAACGCGCGTGACAAAATCAGCCCCTATGTCAGACTCCACGCCAGCCAGTCAGAACACGCTCAGTCCAGGCGCCAAGCGCATTGGCGAACACAGTATTCGATTCGATCCTCTATTGGATAGCGTCATTGCGATTGCCAAGATTTTTGGAATCACAACGACCTTGGAAGCGTTGTCAGCCGGATTGCCATTGGAAGGCAACCGCATTACTCCCGATTTGCTGCCGCGCGCTGCCGGGCGCGCGGGGTTGACAGCCAAATTGGCGCGGAGAAAACTGGATCAATTGCGACCCGGGCTGCTTCCGGCCGTGCTACTTTTGAAGGAGAACCAGGCCTGCGTATTGCTGGAATGGCTTCCGTCAGGGGAGGCCCGGGTGCGTTTTCCGGAGAACGGTGAATCGTCTGACGTATTGACCCGTGAAGAGCTTGAGAGCCTGTACGCGGGGATCGCCTGTTTTGTCCGGCCCGTCTACAAGTTCGATCCGCGCACACCCGACTCGGGGGAGCTGAAATCGCAACACTGGTTTTGGAGCGTCGTATTCCAGAACTGGCGCCTGTACCGGGACAGCCTATTGGCAGCGCTGCTGATCAATCTGTTTGCGCTGGTCATGCCCATGTTTTCGATGACGGTCTATGACCGGGTCGTACCCAACCGGGCGGAAGAAACGTTGTGGGTGCTGTCGATTGGCGTGTTTTTAATGATGGGCTTTGACACGCTACTGCGCATATTGCGGTCCTACATCCTGGATACCGCCGGTAAACGGATCGACGTCACCTTGTCGGCCAGAATCATGGAACGCGTCCTGGGCTTGGGCATGGCAGACCGCCCGACCTCGGTGGGCTCGTTCGCGGCAAACCTGCGGGCGTTTGAATCGGTACGGGAATTTGTTGCGTCCGCCACGATCACAACCCTGGTCGATATTCCGTTCGTCTTTGTCTTTTTCGTCGTCCTTGCATGGATTTCGCCGTGGCTGATACTCCCGCCGCTGTTTTGCATTGCAATTTTGGTTGTCGCGTCGTTGGTCGTGCAGCAAAAGATGCAGGAACTGGTTGAAGTAACACAAAGGGCCACTTCGCAGCGCAACGCCACCCTGGTGGAAAGCCTGGTCGGCATCGAAACCGTGAAGTTCATGGTGGCTGAAAGCAGCTTTCAGCGCAAATGGGAGCAGTCGACCGTCTTTCTTGCGCAAAACGGCACCAAGCTCAAGTTGCTGTCTTCAACGATCATGAGCCTGGTTCAACTGTTGCAGCAGTTCGTGTCCGTTGTCGTGGTGATCGTAGGGGTCTACCTGCTGGTTGAAAACCGGATCAGTATGGGTGGCATCATCGCCGCTTCGATGTTGGCCGGTCGGGCCATGGCGCCGTTCGGTCAGGTGGCCGGACTCCTGATGCAATACCACAACGCCAAGAGCGGTCTCACGTCAGTCGAGAAGCATATGCAGACACAACCGGAGCGCGCGGACGCATCGGTTTTCCTGCACAGAAACGGATTCCAGGGATCGATTGAATTCAAGAACGTCAGCTTCTCCTACCCGGGACAGCAACAGGCCGTACTACGGAACGTGTCGTTCAAGATCCAGGCAGGCGAAAAAGTGGCCTTCATTGGCCGTGTCGGCTCTGGAAAGTCAACGATTCAACGTCTGGTGCTGGGTTTGTACCAGCCAACGGAGGGTGCGATCCTCATAGACGGCATTGACCTGCGCCAGATTGACCCTGCAGAGCTGCGGCGGGCGGCCGGTTTTGTCTCGCAGGATGTCAGTCTGTTCTTTGGCACCCTCAAGGAAAACATTGCGCTGGGTGCGCCGTTCGCCGATGACCAGGACGTGATCGCCGCAGCCGAAGTTGCGGGTGTAACCGAGTTTGCCAACCGCCATCCCCGCGGATTCGACATGCTCATCGGGGAGCGTGGTGAATCTTTGTCGGGTGGGCAGCGACAAGCCGTTGGCATCGCGCGTGCCGTGCTGAATGACTCGCCTATCCTGTTGCTTGATGAACCCAGCAGCGCCATGGACCACCAGAGCGAAGATCTTCTGAAGGCCAGACTGCAGCGGTTTACAAAGGGCAAGACAGTGATTCTGGTGACCCACCGAACCTCTCTTCTGGAGTTGATCGACCGATTGATCGTCATAGACAACGGAAAGGTCATGGCCGACGGACCCAAGGCGCAGGTGGTTGAAGCCTTGCAGAGCGGCAGAGTAGGAAGGGCAGCGTAATGGCGACCGATGAGAAACCGCAAAGCCGTTTGGCGGAAAACTGGAACCGCTTCTATCAGCGTTGTTCCAGCGCCATGGACAAGACGATGCAGGCGCTGGATGGCAAGCACGACGAACTGGACAGCGACTTTGACGCGAATGCCGATTGGGCCATCGCCGAGCAGACACCACGGGGAGCCCGCCTGTTGGTGTGGATCAGCGCCGTTGCGGTCTTTGTGCTGCTGGTCTGGGCCAATTTCGCCGTGCTCGACGAAGTGACCCGCGGTGAAGGCAAAGTCATTCCTTCACGGCAGGTTCAAGTATTGCAGAGCCTGGACGGCGGGATTGTTTCTGAAATTCTGGTCAAAGAAGGACAGACCGTCAAAATTGGCGACCTGATGTTGAAGGTCGACCCCACGCGCATGGTGTCATCGCTGCGCGAAAACCGGTCGCAGTACCTGTCCTTGCTGGCAAAGGCAACGCGTCTTCGGGCGCTGGCCGAAGGCTCGCGCTTTTTGCCACCTGAGGAAGTGGTGAAGGAGGCCCCCGAAGTGGTCGCACAGGAGCGGGCGCTCTACGAGTCGCGCCGGGCAGAACTGGATGCGACGCTGGGCGTGTCGCGCCAACAGGCCTCGCAGCGGTCACAGGAACTGATTTCGGTGCGGGCCAAGCGAGAACAGGCCTCCCAAAGCTACAACCTCACGGCGAGGGAGCTTGAAATGACGCGCCCATTGGCGAAGTCGGGCGCTATTTCGGACGTTGAGCTGTTGCGACTGGAGCGTGACGTCGCGCGCTACCGCGGGGAGCGCGACAGTGCGAATTCCGACATTCCCCGGCTGGAGTCCGCCGTTGCAGAAGCGACGCGCAAGATACAGGAAGTTGAGTTGACTTTCCGCAATATCGCACGTTCGGAACTGAGCGAAACCAATGCCAAACTGAATGCCCTGCTCGAAGGAAGTTCGGCTCTGGAAGATCGCGTCAAGCAGACCGAAATCCGCTCGCCCGTCAATGGCACCATCAAACAGCTGAAAGTCAACACCGTAGGGGGCGTGGTGCAGCCCGGCAAGGATCTGGTTGAAGTGGTTCCGTCTGACGACGCACTGCTACTGGAAGCACGCGTTCTGCCACGTGACATTGCCTTCCTGCATCCGGGTCAGAAGGCCATGGTGAAATTTACCGCCTACGACTTCGCGACCTACGGTGGGCTGGAAGCCACGCTGGAACTCATCAGCGCGGATACCGTCGTCGATGAGAAGGGCAACGCATTCTTTCTGGTGCGTGTGCGTACACTGTCGAGCAGTATTGGCCAACAGAAATTCCCCATCATCCCGGGTATGGTGGCAGAAGTAGACATTCTCACAGGAAAGAAGTCAGTACTTGCTTACTTGATGAAGCCCATACTAAGAGCCAAGGCAAAGGCACTGACGGAACGATGAAGCGATCCCCGAACACGATTCTTGTAACGCATGACCAGGGATTGCTCGCCCACTGGAGAAGAGCGCTGGGAACAACCCGGCAGACGGTTGCACCCCGGATTGAGGAGTTTTTTCAACTCGCCTCGTCGGCGCCGTGCGTGGCCTGGATCGACCTGTCCATTGCGCAGCGTCCCGAATGGACTGCGGACGCCTGGCGTCCCATCCTGCAAAACGACCATATCCGTGTGATAGCCGCAAGCTCCAATCCGAACGACGCGGATGCCATGCTGGCTCTGGACGCAGGCTGTGCTGCCTACTGCCACGCGTTTTCTGACGCATCTACGCTCAGGCAGGTCAGGGAAGTGGTGGACGCGGGGAATGTCTGGATTGGGAAAAACCTGATGCAGAGACTGCTTCACAACATCAACCGCGCATTGCCTGCGGCCAGACCTCAGGAGGACGGGTGGCGTGAAGGGCTGACGCAAAGGGAGATTGAAGTCGCGATTCTTGCCGCCAACGGCGCGTCCAATCACGCGATAGCCATCCAGTGCGGAATTTCCGAGCGGACCGTAAAAGCCCATCTGAGTGCGGTCTTTACCAAACTCAACATCACCGACCGGCTGCAACTGGCGCTGCGGGTCCATGGCATCCATTAGGGCGTAGCCGCCCTACCTGTACTCAAGGACAATAGCCAGGGGCCATCAGCTTCTTTAGAGTTAGGCAATCTAGTGTTGCTGTACTTGAAAGACTTCCCATGGCTACCAATCAAAATTCCGCTCAGGCGCGTGGCATCGTTGTGATTCTGGAGGGCAAGGCCTGGCTTTCCGACGCGCAAGGCAATCGCCGCCCGCTGAAAGTAGGAGACGAGGTCCAGGAAGGTCAGCAAGTGATCACCGAGGACGGGACCCGTCTGGAACTGGCGCTGCCGAATGGGCAACCCCTGATCGTCGCATCGGGGCGCGAACTGCTGATCGACAGCAGCTTGCTGGGAACAAGCCGTAGTGACAAGACGGAAGCCGCCTTGTCAGACCTCAACAGTGGTTCCGCGGAAGTTGCCAGGATCATTGCGTCGGGTGGAGACTTGTCCACGCAACTGGAGTCAACCGCTGTGGGCCTGGGTGGTGGCGACGGCAGCGACTCACACAGTTTTGTGCGTCTTCTGCGGATTCAGGAAGGCGTCACAGCCCTTTCGCTCGACCGCGCCGACCAGCCAATTGATGCGCCAATCGATCTGCCCCAATCGACCACGCAAGGGGCCATCGCAGAAGATCCCGCTCCCACACCAGAGCCAGCACCGACTCCCGCGCCCACACCAAGCCCTGCGCCGACGCCGGAACCGGCTCCCACACCGACCCCAGTACCCACTCCCCCGCCCACAACACCGTCGACGCCCGCCAAGAGCGTTCCGGTCGCGGTGGCCGACAGTGCCTCCATTGCCGAGGACGCCGCACCCAACACCGTCACAGGCTCGGTTTTGACCAATGACACCGTTGGCACGGACGCCAATGCCGCGCCCATCACGGCGGCCAGCGTGACGTTGACCTATGGCTCGCTGGTACTGAACAGCGATGGCACCTACACCTACACACTTGATAACACCTTGCCCGCCGTCAACGGCCTGAAAAACGGCCAGTCACTGACGGAGAGCTACACCTACACACTGACTGACGGCGATGGCGATGCCACAACCGCGGTTCTGACCATCACGATCAATGGCCGCACCGATGGCACGCCGACCATTGTTCCTGTGGATGGCAATGGCGCCGCAGCCGGCCAGGCGACGGTCAACGAAGTGGGATTGCTGACGGTGGGCAACACCAGCGAAACGACCCCGGGCACCATTACCGTGACTGCACCCGATGGTTTGGCCAGCATCGTGGTTGGCGGAACAACCGTCACGGCAACACAGCTGGGCACCCTGGGCACCACACCCATTGCCATCGACACCGGCGAAGGCACCCTGACCCTCACCGGTTACGCCGCAGTCACCGGCGCCTTGACGTACAGCTACACACTCAAGGCGGCGATCAACCAGCCCGCCGCGACAGAAAGCACCGACACCATCGCCCTGACGGTCAACGATCTCGGTGGTGGCAGCAACACCGGCAACCTGGTGGTCCGCATCGTCGACAGCACGCCTGCTGCGCTTGCCGACAACAACGCCATCACCGAGGACGCCGCGCCCAACACTATCAGTGCCTCGGTCCTGACCAATGACAGCATCGGCGCCGATGCCACGAGCACACCCGTCACGGCCGCCAGCGCCACGCTGACCTATGGCGCACTGGTGCTGAACAGCAATGGCACCTATACCTACACGCTGAACAACGCCCTGCCTGCAGTGAATGCACTGAAGACCGGCCAGACGCTCACCGACACCTATACCTACACCATCACCGACAGCGATGGCGACACGAGCTCGGCGGTACTCACCCTCACCATCAACGGCCGCACCGACGGCCCGCCCAGCATCGCGCCAGTCGATGGCAACGGCGCTGCCACGGGTGAGGCTACGGTCAATGAGATCGGTCTGGTCAGTGTGGGCAACACCTCCGAGACCACCACGGGCACGATTACCGTCAGTGCTCCGGACGGACTGGACCGCATCACCGTGGAAGGCACCACCCTGACCGCGGCGCAACTCGCCGCGCTGGGCACCACGCCGCAAGTCATCGACACCGGCGAAGGGACCCTGACGCTGACAGGCTTCAACGCCACCACCGGCGCTCTGAGCTACAGCTACACCCTGAAGGCAGCCCTGGTCCAGCCCGGCGTGACGGCGACTGCCGACAGCATCGCGCTGACGGTGACCGACCTCGGAGGTGACACCAACAACGGCACCCTGACCGTGCAGATTGTGGACAGCACCCCCACCGCGGGCGACGACACGATCACCACCACCGTGGGCAATGCCGTGAGCGGCTCGCTGGCCTCCAACGACGCGGTCGGCTCGGACGTCGCCGGCACCTGGACCCTAGGCGCAACCGCTCCGGCCCACGGCACCGTCACCCTCAATGCCACCACCGGTGCCTATACCTACACGCCCAATGCCGGCTACCAGGGCAGTGACTCCTTTACCTACACCGTCACCGACAAGGACGGTGATATCGTGACCGCCACCGCTACGGTGACCGTCGCTTCCAATGGAACCCCCACCATCAGCATCACCGACAACAATGGTGCGGTCGGTGGTCAGGTCACCGTCGACGAGGCCGCGCTGGCTTCTGGATCCAACCCGTCCAGCACCGCCGAGTCTGCGGCTGGAACCATGACGGTCAGCGCCCCTAATGGACTTGCCAGCATCGACTTTGGCAGCACCAATGTCACGGTCGCCCAGTTGAATGCACTGGGTTCCACGCCAGTCGTGATCACAATGGCCGACGGCACGATGACGCTGACCGGCTACAACGCTGGCACGGGTGTCATCAGCTACAACTACGCCATCACGGCGGCCCAAACCGCTGCCGGTGCCAGTGTGACCGACAGCCTCACGCTCACAGTGCATGACAGTACGGGGTTGCCCGCCAACACGGTATCCACAAACTTCACCGCTACCATTCTGGACGACAAGCCCACCGCCGTGGCCGATGCGCGCACCGTCTCCGAGGATGCCGTGGGCATCTCCGGCAATCTGGTCAGCGGCGTCAACGCCAGCGCCGATACCCAAGGCGCCGACTCCGCCTCCGTCACCGGCGCCCAGGTG
>Ga0208514_100220_pt1 | contig 41065 bp, 40 predicted proteins | sample LakWasMet70_HOW9_2_FD_183900 | JGI IMG/M metagenome (GOLD analysis project Ga0208514, IMG submission 183900) | Freshwater sediment methanotrophic microbial communities from Lake Washington under simulated oxygen tension - Sediment Metagenome... | ecosystem: Environmental > Aquatic > Freshwater >...
TAACAACTTGAGGTATTTCAGAACCGCTGCGTTGATTGGTAGTGCGCAGGGTATGGCTATTATACGCGTGATTCGACTATTTCTAATCTATTGAATATATTTGGATTTTCACGCCTATTTGCCACCATTCACCCGGCGGCTACTTTAGCCCGTGCCGCATGTATTTTTCTATAACTATCGATCAGGCGCTGGTGCCTGTCCAGACCTTCCAGTTGCATACTGGTTGGCGTCAGGCCATAAAAGCGCACGCTACCATCGACTGAACCGATCACCGCATCCATGCGTATATCACCAAACATGCGGCGGAAGTTGGTTTCGTAATCGGCAAGTTCCAGTTCGTCATCCAGCAATACTTCCAGCACCACATTCAAGGCCTGGTAAAATAATCCGCGCGCCAGTGAGTTGTCGTTATATTGCAAAAAGGCACCCACCAGGTCATGGGCTTCTTCAAACTGCTGCAAAGCGAGCTGAGTCAGCAGCTTCAACTCCATCACTGTAAGTTGACCCCAGTCAGTGTTCTCATCAAACTCAATGCCAATCAGGGTAGCAATGTCGCCATAATCATCCAGCTCATTGTTTTCCAGGCGTTCCAGCAAGGCTTCCAGGCGGTCATCGTCCAAGGTATGCAAGTTGAGGATATCTTCGCGGAATAGCAGCGCTTTGTTCGTGTTATCCCAGACCAGGTCTTCTACCGGATACACTTCAGAATACCCCGGCACAAGGATGCGGCAAGCGGTTGCACCCAGCTGGTCATACACGGCCACGTAAGCCTCTTTGCCCATTTCGGCCAGCATGCCAAACATGGTCGCGGCTTCTTCGGCATTAGCGTTTTCGCCCTGGCCGGAAAAATCCCACTCCACAAACTCGTAATCTGATTTGGCACTGAAAAAACGCCACGACACCACGCCACTGGAGTCAATAAAGTGTTCAACAAAGTTATTCGGCTCAGTCACGGCTTCACTGGCGAAGGTCGGCTGCGGCAAATCATTAAGGCCTTCAAAACTGCGGCCTTGCAGCAATTCGGTCAGGCTGCGTTCCAGCGCCACTTCCAAGGTTGGATGCGCGCCAAACGAAGCGAACACACCACCAGTACGCGGATTCATTAAAGTCACGCACATGACCGGGTATTGCCCGCCCAAAGAAGCGTCTTTCACCAGCACCGGAAAGCCCTGCTCTTCCAGCCCTTGAATGCCAGCGACCACGCCAGGATATTTCGCCAAGACTTCCTGCGGCACATCCGGCAAGGCAATTTCGCCTTCAATGATTTCGCGTTTGACTGCGCGCTCAAAAATTTCTGACAAACATTGCACCTGCGCCTCCACCAGCGTATTGCCCGCGCTCATGCCATTGCTCACGAACAGGTTTTCCACCAGGTTAGTTGGGAAATACACCGTTTCGCCATCCGACTGGCGTACAAACGGCAATGAACAGATGCCGCGCTCAGCATTGCCGGAATTGGTATCTATCAGGTGTGAACCACGCAGCTCGCCATCCGGGTTGTAAATCTCCAGGCAGTAGTCATCAAGAATTTCCTTAGGCAACGCATCCTTGCGGCCAGGCTTAAACCAGCGCTCGTTCGGGTAATGCACAAATGGAGCTTTGGCAATCTCTTCACCCCAGTACGAGCCAGCATAAAAATGGTTGTTACTCAGCCGCTCAATATACTCGCCCAAAGCCGATGCCAGCGCGCTTTCCTTGGTGGCGCCTTTGCCGTTAGTGAAGCACATCGGCGAATGCGCATCGCGGATATGCAGCGACCACACATTGGGAATAATATTGCGCCACGACGCGATCTCAATCTTGATGCCCAGGCTCGCCAGCAAGCCAGACATATTAGCGATGGTTTGCTCCAACGGTAAATCTTTGCCAGTGATATAAGTCTGTGACTCTGTACCCGGATTAACGGTGAGCAAAGCCTGCGCATCAGCATCCAGGTTCGCAACCTCTTCAATGATGAACTCAGGGCCAGCCTGCACCACCTTCTTCACCGTGCAGCGATCTATCGAACGCAAAATACCGACACGGTCTTTTTCAGAAATATCGGTCGGCAACTCAATCTGGATTTTGAAAATCTGCTTGTAACGGTCTTCGGGGTCAACGATATTGTTGTGCGACAGGCGGATATTGTCGGTTGGAATATTGCGTGTGCTGCAATACAGCTTCACAAAATAAGCTGCACACAACGCAGAAGAAGCCAGAAAGTAATCGAACGGGCCAGGTGCCGAGCCATCGCCTTTATAGCGGATAGGCTGGTCGGCAATCACCGTGAAGTCATCGAACTTGGCCTCAAGACGTAACTTATCGAGAAAGTTGACTTTGACTTCCATGGCGAAACTCCAAATGCTGCAAAAAAGATAAGGGCGCTATTATCCCTCACAACGACTAAGCCGCCTAAGGATAAATGGCAAGCTGCTGATTAAATGCGCTTTTTAGCAGGCGCAGGCTGAAACGTCCACGCCACAAACCGGCTTTGTTTCTGGCCCTGCGCCATCTCCACCGTCTTCACCGTCACTGCCTGCACCTTCTTCAGTTCACGGTAGACCAACGGCAAATTGCTGGCTTTAGAAACCAGCGTGGTGAACCACACACACTGCTTGGAGAATTGTTTGCTCTCGCTAATCATGGTGCTTAAAAATGCCGCCTCACCACCCTCACATACCAGCTCATTCGATTGCCCGCCAAAATTCAGTGCCTGCGGAGGCCGCTTGCCCAACCCGCGCCATTTGCGCTGCGACCCCGCCTGTGCTTCTGCGGCTGAGGCATGAAAAGGTGGATTACATAACGTAACGGTAAATTGCTCACTCGGCAAAATCACGCCTTTAAAAATCGAACTTAGGTGAGATTGCTGACGTAAAGTAATCTGTTGCTGCAAACCATTAGCCTCAATGATCTGCTGCGCATTACGCAAGGCTTTGGCATCAATATCCACGCCGAGGCATTGCCAATGATAAGCATGCGCCGCAATCAGCGGATAAACCAGATTGGCACCCGTGCCGATATCCAACAGCCGTACTTGTTCGGGGTTTAAATCTGGATGGCTTTCTGCCAATAAATCCGCCAGATAATGCACATAATCCGCCCGCCCCGGGATAGGCGGACATAAGTAATGCTTTGGAATATCCCACTCAGCGACGCCGTAATACTGTTTGAGCAAAGCCTGATTCAGCGCCTTCACCGCTTGCGGGTTGGCAAAATCGATCGACGCATCGCCGTAAGCATTGGGCCGCACAAAGCTGGCCAGAGGTGGATGCGCTTGCACCAGCACAGCAAAATCATAACCCGCGCGATGCAGGTTACGCGGATGCAAGGTAGAGGCGGTGTGGTCAGGCTTCATGAAGTCAGAGCAGAAAGAATGTGGGATAGCGTAGCAGACCAGGCATTATTTCACACCAGGTTATAAAACGGATGCCTAGTTGTTATACTTGTTTGAACTGTTAGCCCACAATATTCTGGACTCAATATCGATTGAGCAGCCAACGCCGAAAGCGACTAACCATGAAAACAACATCATCCTTAATGCTTATTTTGTTTATTGTTTTAAGCATCACTATGACTGCTTGCACCAACAAAGCTTGGTACGAAGGCGTGAAAGAAGGCGCAAAAAACAACTGCCGCAGCCAGCCCCCAGGCGAAGTTGAATCATGCTTAGAGCAGCTGAATACCAAAACATATGAAGAGTATGAAAAAGAGCGCTCGGGCCAAAAATAATCATGAATCGCTGTAGATTAGATACACAGTTACTTCAACAGACTATCAGCCAAGTACATATGCATTTATTAAAACGCTTACTCATCGTATGGATTAGCATTTTTTCAGTATCTGCCTTTGCAGACATGGCAATCGAACCAACGCAACACGCGATTGACGCATGGTATGAAGAGAAAATGGCCGAAGAGACCGTGAACTCTACTGCAGACATGCGCAATATTACCAATCACGCGCGGATGAAGTGGGATGCAGAGATGAACATTGTGTATAAACGCTTGATGAAAAAATTGAGCCCCTCTCAACAAGCTGCGCTGCGCAAAGCCCAACAACAATGGCTTAAATACAGAGATGCTGAAGGCAAGGTGATCAGTGAGATTGTTTCATCACAACAAGGCACGATTCATCAGTTGTCCGGCACCAACCTAGGCATGCAGTTAGTGCGGGCACGGGCCTTGAATTTAATCGCATACGAACAAGCGCTTGAAAAGTAACTCGGCGCATTTACTTTTTCTGCTACAGATCACACAACACTGAGCTTTAAATTTTAAATCGCCAGACACCAGAGATATGATGATGGAAGCATCAACAAAAAAGCCGACCATAAAGTCGGCTTCTTAACTGGGTGATTCAAATTACTGGCGATTACGGCGTACCGAAAGTCCTGCCAAGAATAAACCAGCCAACAACATACCGTAAGTTTCAGGCTCAGGTACAGGTGCAGCCACAGCAGGAGCTACAGATAAATTATCCAGCGTTGGATAAGGTAGCCCGGTAATAGAAACCGTTTTGAAAGCTGCAGTGGAGATTGCACCAAAAAACGAATAGGTCGTACTACCAAGCAGCGTGAAAGTGTCACCATTGCCCAGCTTTACCGTAAAGGTTTCCGCATCACCATAAAACTGCCCAAAATTAAACCCGACAGCGTTAGTGTAGGAAGCCAAAGTAATGGTCAAAGTGTTGGTTGGGATGCCCGATTGCCACTCAAGGTAATTTGATTTGTGATAAGCCGCATCGTAATCTAAGTTTTTATTGACACCGTACAATTGACCATCATTATCAAGCGTATAAGTAATACCACCCAGTGTTGTACTAGTGCCATAAAAGACATTATTAGTACCACCGCCAGTAAAGTCATACTCGTTGTAAGTTTCAGTCGTAATAATCCCAGCAACATCATCAGACCAACTTGAGAAGTCTGCGTACTCAGTTGTGGCGGCAAAGGCAGAGTTTGCTGCAAAAGATAGCAAGCCCGCAATAAATACTGATTTCATGCTCATAGTAGCCTTGTAAACATTAAAGAATTTTTTAGTTTTCGCAGATTATCACCACGACCTTATCTCATCAATAGTAATTATGGGCTATTTCCAGACATACATGACGACTCTTGCGACCGACTCCATGCTCGCTTTCACAACAAGCCAACATAACAGCCAACGATCACAACCGGGATTCTCGACGTATTAACCAGCCCCAGATTCTGGCGGTCAAAAGGAATGGTGATTTTAGCAATTGGCTCAAAGCCCCGCTTGAACAAGCCCGGGGAGCATTTTCAGTTAGTAAGGAGTCTATAGTGTTGATTGACTGGCTATGAATGAGCTCTCAACATATTCACATTCAGTGCTGCCAGCTTTTGTAAACAAACTCCAAGCTATAACCATCCAAGTCCCTCACCTGTGCTGCATAGTAGCGAGGATCGTAATGCAATTGTGGGCCTGGCGGATGAATGTTGGTAGCACCGGCTTCAATTGCTTTGTTGTAAGCTATATCCACCATTGCTTCTGAATTTGCTACCAAACCTACATGCACAGCACCAGGATACGCTTGACCTTCTCTCAGCCAAAAGAACATGCGTCCCTTAGCACCAAAGCCTTTCAAATCTGGATGTCCAGCAGGACCGTCTTTACCATCGTAGTCGTGGCGCAGGCCAATGTCCAAGACTGGTAAAAGTTTTTCATAAAATGCGATTGATCTTGCAGTGTCGCTAACGGTCAAAAAAATATGATCAAGCATTGGATATCCTCATTAAGTTGGGGCTATTTTCAAATTACTTAGCTTAACTGAATCTACTATCAAAACAAAAAAGGCCCAAGGCGTTAACCTTGAGTCTCTTTATCAATGGTGGCCTCTCTGTGAGTCAAACACAGCACCAACGGATTATGAGTACAGATTTCTTTTGTGGTCGTGATCCAGTAAGTCAAAGATCTCTAATCCTTTTTTGATATAGACAATCTCCAGCGAAACAATACCGACCTTAATACCGAACACCACTGATTGATGCAGGCTGAAATTTCGCTCTGATCTTGATGCATTTCAATGAGTTATGAATTTAGAATTGCCGAAACTGTACCGAACCTATCCGTAAAATTCATTAAGTGAACATGCTCGGTTATACAATATCCAGAAGTTTAATTATGATACGTGCATAAGCTAATCAAACAACTGCAACCTGGAAATAACATGGCCATCAATAACATTCAAAAATTGAAGGGATTTGGTATTTTCCAAAATCATACCAATGCTTCTGCCAAGAACTTTGGCAAATACAATCTGCTATATGGTTGGAACGGAAGTGGTAAATCAACTCTTTCCAAAGTCTTCCGATGCGTTCAAAACAAAACCCACTTAGATAAATTTCCACTAGCCGAATTTACAATCGGCCTTAAAGACGGAGCGAATATTACCCAAACAAATATTCACGAAGCAAATTTAAATATTCACACATTTAACCACGACTTCATAGAAGATAACATTTCTTGGAGTAGTACTGTTAAGAGCATATTGCTAGTGGATAAGGCCAAAATTGAAGACCGTCAAAAACTCGAAGAACTGAAGGCCCAGCAAAAAACCGATCTTGAGACTTACAATAAAGAGGCCAGTGAAATTGCAAAGTTAGAAGAGTCGATATCAAAGTTTGGAACAGATAGTGCGCGCCACATGAAGATGAGCCTTCAATCCATAGATACAACTGATCGCTACTTTCTCAATTACGATAAACGAAAATTTGAGTCTTTCATCAACGATAATCTTGAAGCAACAAAATCAGAGCACTCACTTCTTACAGAAGATAAAATCTCAGCTTCCATAAACGCGGCAAAACCCGATCAGAAATCAACAATCTCATTTGCACAGAAAATCGTGCCTCAGGAAACTTTAATAAAAGCGGAAGAGCGACTTAACGATCTACTAAAAACTAGTATTGTTAGTAAAACCATTCAAAGGCTTGTTGAACACGAAGATGTTAAAACCTGGGTAGAAACTGGTCTTAATCTTCATAAAACTCACAATTCGACCAATTGCGAATTTTGCGGGAACAAGGTCCCTGAGGAACGGATTAAAGAATTAGAAGAACACTTCAATGATGCTTATAAAGCATTTCAAGATAGACTAGAAAAAGCAGAATTATGGTTAACTAGTCATTATATTCAACCACCCACTCTTCCATCATCAGGTGACTTTTACGAAGAGTTTAAGAAAGAATATATTGATGCTTGCTCTTCATTGGAAAAATCCTCGAAAACATTGAATGAAGAGATCTCAGTCTGGCATACAGCATTAAAAGCAAAAACTAGTAATCCACTTGAGTTGGCTTTGAAGGTCAGTCCAATCACTGAAGCATCGATAAATGAGTTTAACGACGTCATGAAAGCCATTTCTAATGTTGTTGAAAAACATAATCATAAATCAGCCAATTTCAAGCAAGAAACAGATAAAGCAAAGAAACAACTTGAACTTCATTATGCCTCAACTGAGGTTAAGAATTTTGCATACCATGATAAGAAGAAAGATGTTGTTGAACGCGCCAATACCAACAAATTGTTGAAAACAGCCATTACGGAACGTGGTAGAGAAATTCGAGTTCTAGAGGACTCATTATCTAATGAAGGCCTTGGTGCTGACCAATTCAATGATTCACTTCATAAATTTCTTGGTCGCAGTGAACTTAAACTTCGATTCAACCCTGAAAAGAAGGGCTATGAAATTCTACGGAATGAGACAGATCCAGTTAAAGGGAATCTAAGTGAAGGGGAAAAAACAGCCATTGCTTTTGTTTATTTCATAACCAAGCTACAAGAAAATGATAACAACATTGAAGACACAATAATTGTTATAGACGATCCAATTTCAAGCTTCGACTCCAATCACCTATTTCATGCATATTCATTTATGAAATTACATTGTGAAAAAGCAAATCAACTTTTTGTGCTGACTCACAACTTCACATTTTTCAAATTGATTCGAGATTGGATATCCAGGAAAAACACTAAAGAAGACAAAAACATCGCAAATTGCTATGTGATAAGAGCCAATAACGAGCGACCCAGAGCATCAACTTACGCTGATGCAGACTCAACCCTAACTCGATATAAATCTGAGTATCATTATATTTTTTCCCGTCTGCACTCTCTAAAGAATCAGCAATCCCTAGAAACTGACGATCATTTTCTTGCAGCTAACTTAGCTAGGAAATTGCTTGAGGCCTTTTTAGCCTTCAAGTTTCCTAAAAACAGAGGTAACTTTGCGGGTCTGTTTGATGTAGGTGTTGCAGCTTGTGCCAATCCTGCAGATGAAGCAAAAGAAAAAATCCGAAAATTCATTAATGAATATAGTCACAACGATTTAATTGAAACAGATGAAGGTTTTGTAGAGATTCTTGCTGGTGAAGGCGTAGATGTTATTTCGGATATCTTCGATTGGATTAACGAGTTAGATAAGAAACACTACTCTGAAATGATTGATGTAGTGTCTACATAACGCCCTAAAGATAAGCTACTAGTTCATTTTAGAATAATTAGATAACCATGCCCAGTAATCATGATTCATTTTGAAACCACGATAAATACCCCCCAGTTAATAGCAACAGTTATTCTTGGTGCAATTGGTATTAATTTAGCCTGGAAAAATTACCGAAGAAAATCTGGATTGGATTTAAGAGCTGCCTTTACTACGGCTTCAAGCGTTGAGTGTAATGATAGGTTCGTTTCAAGTGTAACAGTCGAGAATTTAAAAGATCGCACTCTTACAATTTACGCAATCTATATACAACTCTCTGTTAACTATTATGTCTTGCTGAAAGATTTTAAGAATATGCCCTACTCCCTTAAACCATATGAGTCACTTCACTTAGAGTTTGGGCCAATTCAGTTTTACTCTATTAATACAAATGCAATTGATCTTAATCCGTTGTTCGCTGATGACAAGGTAAAAAAAAGAATCGTTCTATCGACATCAGATGGAAAATACATCATTAGGTCCCCAATTCGAAAATGGGATCCTATCCAAGATTTCTTTAAAAACTATGGGACAGCTATTATTCGTCCACGAGTATTAAAATATAAAGATCATTTCATTGGAGGTAACATCCGCTATTTTGTGGACTTTACTAATCAGAAAGGCAACTCTGAAGTTATTACTTTGCTAAACGATGATTACTCAAAATTTAAGAAGTTTCGACTAACAAAAGAATCGCTGGAAAGTGTTGCAACTCTTGAGAACTATCTAAATGAACGAAAAAAGGCTGGCGATTTAGAAAATCTTAGTTTTGAAGTATTTGATGCTTCTGAATGGCGGAAAAACTATGAGAATAACTGGGGAAAACTTTTAACTATTACCGCACATAAATATAGTTTCATCAAATATCATTTAGGCGGAAGACTTGGGACTTATCTTCGTCAAAAGAAACAAAATAAAAGAAATAAAGAGCGCATAAAAAAGTAATAAACGATAACAACCTAAATAGTGTTAATTAGTCTCAAAATTTAATTTGATAAGGACAAAGCATGGCAACTAACAGAGAGTTCAAAGTAGGTGATATTGTTGTATTGAAGTCAGGCGGACCCAACATGACAATAAAAAGTATTCCAACTGAAACTGGCACCTCTTACACATGCCAGTGGTTTGCAGGAAAAAAATTAGAGCAAGGGGTATTTCCTGAAAACTCTATAAAAAAGGTTGAGGCATCATGAATGCGGTAGAAGCTGCTATCTGGATGCAAGATAAAATCATCAAAGAAGAATGCTTGTATCAAGACGATGCAGTAGATTATTTGGTGAAAACTGGTGCAGATAACCTACTTCGTGAAAACAGCGATGGCAATCTTGTAATTGGCCGTGATGTGCTGGAAGAGTTTCGTAAATTAAATGAAAGCACTGTTGTTTGGGTGAGACCTGATCGCTATTGGAGGCGCCGCGTTGTCGAAGATGAGCCAGGGCGAGACGCACGTGGTTAAATAGTAAAGTCTTATCTGGCGCACCCGAGGACCTGCCGCACTCCATATACTGCAAGGAAAGGCGACAAGTCGTCGAGTCGTCAGGTGGGCTTCAAAAGTTTTTCTTTTAAGCCGCTTTTGGTTGTGCTGCCTGAATCTGCTTGGAAGCGCTATTAGATGCTTGCTGCAATGTTGCCATTGAAAGGTGACTGTAGCGTTCTGAAATCGAGGGATCGCTATGTCCCAAGAGCTTAGTCACTGTATACAATGATTGTCCATCATTCACCAAGAAACTTGCAAATTGATGGCGTAAGTCGTGTATGCGCACCTTTGGTAGACCAGCTTTATTTCTTAATTCCTCCCATACCTTGGCAATGTTGACGTAAGGCAACTGAGTTCGCTTGTTAATGAACAAATGATCGTAACTACCCTTTGTGTCCAACTCACCAATCACAGCCATTGCAGAGTCATTGAGCGGTACTGCACGCATACGCTTTGACTTACTGTTGGTTGCGGGAATACGCCAGATACGTTTTTCTGTATCAACGTTTTCCCACTTGGCTGACAAGGCCTCATTCAACCTTGCACCGGTAGAGAGTAAGTACAAAATAATGCGGCAGACATTCTTACGCCGATCTGTACGCAGGACCCCTAACAACCGTTGTAACTCAGCATCATCCATGTAGCGTTCGATTTGGTTGTCTTCAGCAAACATGGCGATACGTGAAGCTGGGTTGGGGCCAGTAATTACATTCCACTCAATCGCCAGATTAAGCATGCGGCGAATCAACTTAATGTGATGGTTGGCAGTCGCTGCAGCCAGACCTTCATTCATCAGTTTGGCATGAAACTTCTGTATTTGTAGCCTGGACACATCGTTGAGTCGCCGCTGCCCGAATGCAGCACTAATGCGCAACCGGTAAAGTTCTTCATCTCGATCCCATGACCGCTTGTGTGATTTTGCATACGGCAAGTAATATTCAGCAAAGAACGCATCATAGGTAATCACTGCCAATCGCGCTTTCTCTTCAGCACGAGGATCAGCACCCAACGCAATTTCAGCTTTAAGTGTTTTAACGGCTTCTTTTGCCTCTGCCAAGGTGGTGTCCTGGGTACGACCGATTTTCTGGTGACAGGACTTATTACTGGCGTCCTTATAGCGTAAATAAAAGCTGCCGTAGCCATTGCTGGCCTTGCGAACTTCAACATACAAACCAGAGCGGTCATCACTGACATACTCAACACGATTCACACCTTGCGGACACACTAACTGACGATCAATAAATTCTTGTGTAAGTTTGACTACTGCCATTCTGTACCTTTCAAAGAAGAGCCGAGGCAGTTAAGCCCCGGTAAAATAAATTAGTTAGTTTTGACTCGGTAATGCTGAGTACCAGTCTGTTTTTCGGATATTCGCTCTATTGCGATATACCCACTCTCGACAATGAATGCAAAACATCTCCCTGCACCGTGATGCTGTTTTTTGTTCATCAGATGCAACCATGCATCCTCACCCATCAATTGTCTGAAATAGAACCAGTCCAGACCTGCAACAAGCTTCAAGCGGCCTTCAATTCTCTCCAGCACAAAATCAAAAACCCATTTTTGCACTGGTCTGCCATTGCCAATATCGATATGCGTGACGCCATTTTTCTCAAAGGTTTTCATGAACAGACGACCTTATTTTTGAACTATCGATAATGAAAGTGGGTTACGCCACATTGCAGGAATCGCTTTATTGACCCTGTAACACTTAGTGTCTTTCTGCGCCTTCGAAACGTGCTCAATAGGCACCAACCGATTATTTACCATGTACCTGAAGCAACGCCCCGCATTTTGAAGCTCGCCCCGAACGGCTAAATAGTCCCAGGATTCGTCACCGACTAACTGGCTTAAGTAAAACCAGTCAAGAAGCTGCACTCGATCCAGGTTTTCATTGACTGCTTCTCTCACCAGTTGATAGACCCAGTACTTCACAAACTTTCCGTCAATCACAATAAAATTGACGCCAGTAAAATCAACAATATGCATATTTTTCCTATTCATTAAAATTAATAATTTGCAATAAAGAGACGGCTGCATGAAGCTGGCAACCACCTGTAGTTCAAACTTAGAAAGTATCAATAACCATAAATAATTACCGCTGAGTGTGGAGTCAGGTGTTAAATACTAGCCACCCCCTCCCTTTGTAAAGTTGGGTCGCAGATCAATAGATGCTTCCATCTCTATCTTCGTTGGTAATAACAATTTGGCGTTGTTTGCCACGTTTAAACTGCAAATGAATACCCTGGGCTTCAAGCGGTGCAATCAGCGGAATAAGGCGCTTAGACATAGCAATGGCGTTATCAGGCCAGTCACGTGATCTGGCTAAATCCGGTAATGCGGCCTCTGTCAGTAGCTTGTAAAGGGCTGTAGGGGTGCCGGACCACGGACGCACCTGTGCCTTAGCAAAAGCTAAAAGCTCGCTGGCGAACAAGTTGTCCTGAAGTGCATCAAGCTGACCTTCGATGATCTGTGCTGTGTAATAGCCCTGATAGGTACCTACTGGCACGCCGTCGACAACCTCCATCGCAGCTAACCACTTGGAGAACTCGGCCATGCGCTCAGCACCTTTAACCACCATGGTTGGCAGTACGGCGAAGATTTTTGAAATCAAATCCAACAAACCAAGATAGACGTCTGAAAAGTCTGCTTGCAACTGCGCCTGCAGTTCAGCATCAGTTTGGCGAGACTCTTTACTGATGGGCAAAAGCTCAATGGTTAAGCATCGTTGTGCTAGGTCGCTTTGATTCACAAACGGGTGCAGTCCGTTGAGAATAATTGCGCCGTGCAAACGGATGGCCATCACTTCAGCATCGGTATAAAGTTGACGTGTGGTGATAGACCCACCTGTGGCTGCTATACATAAGGCATCAGCCATTAATGGGGATAGGAACCGCAGGTTGTCATAAGCCAACATATGGCTAGACTGGGAGGCAATAGCAAGGTCTTTGGTACTGCTAGGGAATGTGCGCACACCAAGACTGCCAGGATCAGCAAATTTCAACAGTAATTTCGACATTACCGTTTTGCCAGTTCCTTGCGAGCCACTCAATACTAAAATCGGATATTTAGTGCTTTCGATTTTAGGGTGTGCAATCGAATAGGTCAGCCACCCTATAACGAGTGTTTTGGCTGACTGTATCATATTCAAGTATTTATCAAATTTAGATAGGTCACCTGAAGATATGTCTCCAGACAAAGGCGCAACACCCATGTGTGGAGTTCTCATAAAAATTGCTTGAGCCTTGGCGGTCAACATCTCCACGCGTTTAGGCGTAACAGAAATACGCCCTTGATTGTCAGTGCCTAAATCGATTTCAATACCATTCGGAGTTTGAGCGACTCTATACCAAACTCTAGCCTGCAATCCTGATACTTGGGCGGCAGCTTTCAAAGCCTCATTGATATCATCAAGGTCTTTGCTTTTTAGCAAATGCCCATGCTCAGCATATTTTTTACGGATAAAACTATTTAAATAGGTGCCACCAATTCTTTCACCCCGTGGATAAGGTGTATCCGGCAGCAAGGCATAAGGCTGACCGTCTTGATTGAGAAAAACTTGAAGTTTCAGCTCAGGATTCAAAACAGCATTCAGGAGTCGCTGAGACTCAATGCTGCCAGAACTGGTGAGGGGATTTGAGGGCTGTAAGTTGCTCAAGTAGAACTCCTGTTGTTATGGAGTCGCTACTATCAGCTTTCTTACTCTTGAAAAATGGTAATTACCAAATATCTATTTACGGATGCTCAGAATATTCAGTGCTGCTTGTTTTGCATCTTCTATTCTGGATCTAATGGATTCTGATGATTGGCCTGCGACATCGTTAAACGCATTCAATATTCTTTGAGACAATATTTCTGCCGTGCCAGATACATTAATATTTCTTGCTAACTGATCCAAACTTTCTGGCTTCTTATCACCTTTAAATTTCGCATGATCAAGTAACAAAGAAAAGAAAGTGATCAACAAGTTATTGGTTTCTAAATCAGAATATCCTTTCTGCTTATTTGATTTGACCCAAGATTTAATTTGGTTCACGGTTCGCTCTCTAATTGCATAGCTGTAGTGGCTGTCATCTATGACCATAGTTTCAACCGTCTTACTATTCTGATAGCCCAATGTGATCAACGCTGGATTGTTGATGTTTAAGCTACTATCAGGATAAATTGAGAATTGATATTTCTGCTTTACCCATTCATCCAAGCTTGCTAGATAAATGTGCTCATCGCCATACTCTTCAGTTTGCTTTTGATCTATCTTTAAAACGGACTCATTCCCAAGTGCCAGCTCCAAATCAATTGCAGATTTGTATTCAACAGTCTTGTTAATTAATTGATCACATTTCAGCAAGTCATAATAAGCAGCTGACTTTTCATCGTCAGTAGACTCTCTACCGAACACATCAATAACGTTCTGAGTGTGAATCTCCCTCAAATTCTCGAAGTAAGCTTCTAGCTCAAAAGTTAGCTCTGGAAGATAGTTCAAATCAGTATTAATGAGCGCCGATTCAGGTCCCCTAACTGCACCACGCATCAACCCAAGCATTTTCGCTACAGCTTCATCTATAGTTACACTTGTTTTCAAGTTGAGTGTGTACTCAAAAGTAGGATATTGATCAGTCATAAAATAAAAAAATAGTTGAGGGTCAGAACCCGACGAACCCGACGAATCGTCGCCAGACCAGGTAGTATAAGCCACCTCGCTTCGCGTCGGATACGTCAGGTCGTCGAGTTGACGAGTGAAATTAATCTACTGCCTCTAAAATCGGCCCCGCCTCGGCATGCTGTAATGCAAAATAACGTAGAGCATGGAAGTGTTCACTCGTTATTGCGGAAAGTGCAAAGTTCTTAGTAAAAGATAGATGGCTGTAGGCATACATGCAAACGATAATACCGAATGCTTCTTTTGAGACTTGACCCTCATATCCATTTTCACAAATTATATGCACGGGCTCGTCAATATCCGGCACCATGAAAAAGCCATTATTACTTAGTGTAAAAAAATCCCAGTAAGCACCTTGGTAGCCAGGACAAAGCATTCTTGCTATGTGGTAAATGGCAGGCTCAATCTTAAATGGGAAATGTTGTCTGAAATGCTGTACGGTGATGGGCAAACGCATTTGCTCAGGTACGAGTGTTGCAATGATCTTTGTCATTGATTGATATGTTCCAAAAAAATAATGGGTAAACCCTTACCCCACCAAACCTATAGACGTGACAAATGCTCGGCATAAAAGCCGATACGTTTAGTGTCATATCTTGTTAGGTTTAGCGGAGAAAGGTTGAGTGAATACTCGGTGGAATTTTTACTGCAGTATGTCTTGGTATGCTTGATCGCAATCTATGCCTGACATAAATTTGGCTTGATCAATAACCGCCAATGGAATGCACTCTTCAGGCAGGTCCCATGTCAGGACTTCATCTATGGCTTGGATAATGTAATTCTGGTTGGCAATGCACATGGTTTATCTCCTATTTAAATCTGAAGTAACAAAACAAAAGAATCAGGGCAACAACAGCTACTGCCCATAGCGGAATTGGGTATAGCGTCCCTATCAACTGCAGGGTAAGAAAAGACATATTGGTCTCCGAATAAAGTAAGTAGATCTTGACCAGAAATCACCCACGGGAAGGATGTTGGTCGGTATAAAAGCGGTATAACTGAAAGTCTTGTATAAGACGGAAATCAAGCCTTGTCTGGCTTGGTGTTATGGAGGGATGTATTGCTAGAGTGGCGGACTTATTCTCCGTCACAGCGGTGATGGTGGTTATTGTGAAGTTTTAGCAGGGTTCTGTTTTTTGGTGGGATCAAGTTTTGTTGTAGCAGTTTTCCGAGCATCAGGGATGTGCGTGACTTTGATGTCTGTGCCACTATTGATAAGTGCTTCTATCAATTCAATGACAGGCTTTGGATCGCAACTCACATATACACGCGTGTTCTCCAAGTCATGTTCCACGAAGCCTTCGGCATAAAGCACTGCGAACATGAAGCCAGGTGTATTCGCAGATCTACCTTCAAAAATCCCATGCAGTGAGAATGATGTCAGTGGTTTTTTGGCTGATTCAAGCTTGGCCAAAATGGTGTCGAGCATTACCCACTCAGGACTAAAATAGCCACCCCCTTCATTAGCCACTACACGGATCATGATGCTGTTTTGTTCATCGATACCAATGTGATAAGTCAGTTTGAATTTGGCGGACAGGTTCAGGCACTCGCCAACTTTGACGATACGATTTACTTTCATAGAAACTCCGGGATTGAGATTGAATTTGAATTGTTGAATGAGGCATTGCGCTCTCATATAAGATGCTGTTTTTTCCGCATGGTGTTCTACTTAGTTAAGCTGGCGATGCTCCGCTACTCTTGCTTGCTGCCATAGAGATTTGGGCACGTAAAAGGTATCACCACCTGCGTTATTCCATAGGTAAGCGAACACTGCCCACTCGTCATTCAGGACATAGAACACATCCCAAACCATCGGCTTATCTATGACATTTGGCCATTCGCCATACTCATTGGCCCAATCCTGATCAAAGGCTTTGATACAGGATAATTCAGCCTCGGACTCGCAGATAAAAATGCTGCCACCGAGATAAGCATTAAATGAAAACTCGGCTGCTTCCAGAGTCGCTAACGAATCAAGTTGCTCAACGGTGATTTCAGATGATGCATTTACCACTTGAGGGTTCAGAGGATCGCATGCGTTCATCAACATGAAAGCAATGTCCTGCAGGATGACAAACGGAATGCGGTTGGCTTGATGAAACTGATAGGCTTGTTTGTAGCTGCTGATTTCGATCATAGGTCTCCTTGAAAAAATAAAAGCCCGGCATCTCTCGACGTCGGGCTGGTTTGCGGAATACTGGTATGGTTAGTTACAGGATGAACAGGATATAGAAGATCGATCCGAAGATTGCCAGGCTGACAACTCCGTAAATGATGGTTGTCACTAAAGCCCAGACAATAGGCTCAAGAAAAGCCCATGCTATCTCCAGAATCAATCTGGCAATGTCTGCTGTATGGTTGCTTTGTTTTATAAGTCTGCGGACTTTGTAACGCTGGATGGCTAGATTGATGCCGGATGAAATGAGTGTTGATGTGACATCAGCTTGGCTTTGAAGAAATGGCTGGTGGGCATTAAGGATAGAGTTAATTGCCTTGTCTGCAACATCGTGTGACTTTCTGGCTGCTGTGTTGATGGCTTTGCGGTGATTGTTATTTCTGGCGATAAATACTCCTCTCTAAAATTAAAAAGCCAAACCCGGATTGGATTTGGCTTAGCCTTTGAATTGTGGATTAGTTATTCACCGTGATGTCCACACATTGAACCATCTAATGTGGAAAAACCTTTGACGCATTTGTATTGTGGGTCTTTGGCACTCATACAGCTACTGTACCAAACTCCCCTTTTTTCAAAGTTCTCATCCCCTTGAACAATTCTGGCGTTGACCCACTTACGTTCAGTGCCGGGTGTATGCGTACAATAAGTTCTGTCTGAGTACTCGTTGTATTGGCAACTTGTACTTGCATTTCTACCATCATCCCAATAACCATCTGCCTCTTTAACCATACCCTCTTTCTTAGGGTAACGCTTCCAAGCCTCAATAGCGCATTCAATATGATCACTCTTAATTTTGGCTGGTGGATTAGTTGGATGCACCCATTTAACAGGTCTGTCTGGCATCAACCCGCAGCCAGCTAACAAAGAAAATAATACACATACAGCAAACTGCTCTTTACGAAATCTGTTTAGCATAATCAAGAATCTATCTTCGACTACTTAACTACTGAGAGTACATAGGCCGTTTTCATCAAGATAGAATCCTCCTGCGATGGCCTAACTTTTAATGTGACGTCACACCCACCACCACATCCCATCAGATACTTTTTAGACTCCCTGGACAAGCGATCATTATTGAGAAAAACAGCGTTCATATTTCCTTTGCTATGGAACAGATATGACCCCATATCGTTATAAACAATGTAGCCTTTAACTACGACTTCCTTACCGTAATAAGTAGTGAAATCCAGTAACAAGTCATTGACGGACAATTCGGCTGGCTTTGTACCTGCATCGCTCTCAAGTACCTTACCTTTGCTGCAAACCGTCAATGTCATCGCAAAAAAGTAGTCAGATGTTATTTGCTCTGGTTTTGCTAACTTCTTTTCAAACGCTTGCGTCGATGTCACTAACTCCGTGGTCATTTTCGCTATACATCCTGCAACAGCAGATCTCTCTTCTACTGCTATCTTCTCACTAAAGAAATTAGCTATCAGCTCAGTTGAGACCTCATATAGCCGTTGAATTGCTTTTGCTTTTTGCTGGTCTGAAAATGGTCTGACGTTAAGCAATTTACTTAACTCTGTATCTGAAAAAATCAAATTAGTAAGCTTATTTTGAGATTCAGCGGCGTTTGAATTAAGTGAGAAAAAAATTGAAATCAATAATAGAAAACAGCAAATCAGTCTTTGTTTTTTCATTTGTTATCCTTGTTATGTGTGTAATTTTTAAAATATAAAAACTACCAAATCGGTAGTATATGGAAAAGTACAACTTAGGACAATTGAACGCTTCAGAACTTAGAAGACAACAATGTCCACGCTTTCAAAGAGATTGAAGGAAGCACGCTTGCAAGCAGAACTCTCGCAAGAGCAGTTAGGGCTAAAAATTGGACTTGAGCCTGAATCGGCTAGCGCAAGAATGAATCGCTACGAGCTCGGTAAGCGTGTACCAGCATTTGAATTAGTTGAAAGAATTGCTGCTGTGCTTGATTTACCAGTGACTTACTTTTATGCGGATAAAGGCGATGAGGCCCAATTACTAGTGAGATTCCACAGGCTCAAAGCAGTAGAACGCAAGGAAGTAATAGCCTTTATTGATGATCTGTCTGCATAAGATGTACATGCATTAGATTTGAAGCTTAGTAGATGTACGACGTATCCGTGATCTATGATTTAGTCTCCTTTCATTGATAATTCAAAAAATAATATTTTTTCAGCCTTTACCCCTGAATAAATCCCAATACCCCATTTAGGACAACCTCCAGCTTAGAAAAAAGACCCAAGGCCTTAACCTTAAATCTCTAGTAGCGACTGCCCACCTTGCATTCTTACCTGATAATAACAGCAAACAACTCCCGCCTGGACAAATCTCAACTCCCACTCCAAGCCAACATAACGGCCAGCGATCTCAGTCGGGATTAACCATCTATCAGCCAGCCGCCGTTTGCCTGCCTATAGCTCAAGGCGAGTGACTATGGGCCGGCTTTGGGGCTGCGAGTGGGTGAAACTAGGTCGTGACTTGAACAGCAACTGGCTAAAAATCCTAAAAAACCGGAATTCTGAAATCCTGAAACTCAACTACGATTTTTGAAATTAGCGAAATCCTGAAAAACTGAATTCTGAAATGCTGTTCGGCTTTGAGAAAAGAAAAACGGCTCACATTTCTGCAAGCCGTCTTTTATATTTTGGTAGGGTGTGCGTGGATCGAACCCACGACAAACGGATTATGAGTCCACATTGTTGAGACACTATGCTTACCATTACGCAACAATACATATACTTAGATTACGTTACGCAACTGAGTAGATATGTCATCTAACTATAGTGTTGAACTTTTGATGTACCTCTGAAGGCTGTGCGGCTAGATAATCTTCATGCATCATGAGCATTAAATGCCGAACCTTTGAGGGAATCTTCAAGCGAAGCTTTCAGTCAGTCCTTAATGACCGAATTGTTAGCTCTCAGGTACTGTTTCACTCTTTGCCTTTTCAAGTTTATTTTTCACGTCTGATGCTCTCTTGGGCAGGATATAGAGCATCTCGATTAATCTTCGCGTGAGATCAAAAACCTCCTTCGCTTGCTTGCTCTCCACCTCAACAGCCGAAGCATGCGCTCCAATATTTCCAACAACACGTATCAAATCGGCCAGATGAGCCATCGACTCATGAATTGTTTTATCTGTGCTGAGCTTGTTTATAGCGGTTGCCAAATTTGAAACCTTTTTCTGACCTTTATCAGTCAGTATCGCTTCAATCGTTCTTCGGCACATAACAACTGTAGCCAAATTGGCACGTGCGTTAAGGCACTTAGTGGCTTCGGAGAATGAGGCCCAGACAACCTCTGGAAGTTCGTGTTCTCCGTTCTGCACGACGATAGTCGGATAGTGCATTTCATACTCAAATGCCCAGTCTGGATCCCAATCTACTTCCCAGAACTTTGCGTATATGACGTCAGAGCAGTATGCGCATTGGCAAAGGTAGTGATAGTCTTTCTCTACGAGCCCGAAATCATCCTCGTTAACAATGACGGCAGAATGTAGAGGATTGAATTGAGTGCGTGTACCGCAGTGTGGGCAAAGAACGTAAAGCCACTTTATTCCTGCATGATCCGCAACGTCCTTCCCTGTCGAATCTAGCTCAAACCGAGGACTTTCATCAGCGATTTCTGGATTAATCTGTTTTTTTATTTGTGTTGTTGCCATCAAAACCTCGTGAGAGCTGACATTTGAATTAATAGGTTGATTTTAGCAAGTCCCACTTGAATGATGGATTAAGTTGCACCATCGGTAAGCCAGTTGCCGATAAATCGAACTCCGAGAGAGCCGTGAATGGCCAAACTAATAATTGCTGCGGTTGTTTGAGAGGGGTTCAAGCCTGCACCAATCAGTATTAACGCATTTCCGATGGCAATAATTAAGAGTACTACGCCAACCAATGCCCAAGTGATTTTTGTATTTGCAAGTAACTTGGTAGCCAGAATAATCCCAAAACCAGCAATCGTTAAGTACCAGGCAGCCTCTACAAAAATATTTTGAATTTCGTGACTCATTTCTTCCCTTTTTAACCTACCATCTTATTCAGGCAGTCGCCAGCTGCAAAGCTTTATTGGCAGGTGATGCCCAAAGAACCCTCAGTAAATCGGAGGACCACTCAAAAAATATACGAATCATCATCAAGTGCCGCACTCTCACGGGAGTTCAACAATTGAAAGTGCATTCATGAGTGTAGTATTGGCATGTGTGAAATTGGTCAACTGCCCCTGAATTCCATATGCCCACTTTGCTCCGTGAAAAAGATTGTTTCGAAGTCTATAGATAACAATAAGTAGCGCTGCAACGCAATCTGCTGGGTCGGTATTTTCGCCTTTTAGAACAGCATACACCAAGTCTCGGCAATCATTTGGCCTGAGATTTAGGCCGGACAAATATTCGGTTTCTGCACCATTTGCATAATACCGTTCTTTAAAATACTGAAGGCTTTCAGAAAATGGTTCCATAGTGAGTCGACCTAGCGCTAACCACTCATGTGTAAGTGCGAGAATTGCGTGGGCAGACCCACGTGCTGTGAGTGCACGAGCCTCAAAAAAGCTCCAAAGCAGCGCAAAGTGCGAAATTGCATCGCGATCTTGCTGAGGTAGCATATCAAAACCAGGAGCATTTTGTTCGAGCCAGAGGATTGGATTCATGTTGGCCAACGTTTGAACTAAGGGGCGCCATTATGCGTTGAGGAGTTAAAGCTATCACGGTGAATAACGCGACATCGTTCAATGACTTTCTTGATCTGTAATGTTGGTTGGTTGGAGGAAACCACTTGTTTCTCAAAAGGAGGAAGCCCTGCAGATACAACATCAAGTAACTCATTCAATTCGAGGGAAAGTAGTACTACAGCCTTGAAGGCGCTGTGCACATTATCAGGAAATGCATTAGAGGCCTTCTCGACTGCAGCCATGTATTTGCCTTCTGGATCAAACGGTAAGCTCTTTTGATGAACAAGAGCATTTCTAGAACGGACAAGCATGCGAAGCGCGTTTAGTGCTGGTCCACCTTCTTTTAAAGATTTACCGGATACAATTTTGGGGACAACAACCCACTTTGAAACGAGGTCAAGCTTATCCAGATATTGCGTAGCATAGGAGTCACCTAGCTGAACTGCTGCAAAATCAAAAGCGGCCGCTTCAATACACATGGCTGAGAAGACGATGGTCTTGACTCCAGCAACTCTGATTCGTTTCTCTTGCTCCATGACTTGCATTGGGTCCTCATCGTGACCAGGTAGCGGGAGACGGTTTTCTTCTTCTGTAAGAAAGAGAGCGTAAGCTTCTTCTGCAATCTCATAGTATGTCCATGACAATGCACCCACTCGTGCCCAGCTGTCTTGAACGATGAGGTTTTCATTAGTGCCAGACTGCATCATATAGAAGCGCTAAAACAGTTATTAATTGGACGCTTATGTCCGCATAATATTATTCTTAAATGGTAAACGTTCATGCGTCACTCCAATTACTTCTTATATTAAGAAACAAATTTGGCCGTCATACTTGATTAAACAGATTTTCAACCAAAAAATGAATTAGTTTTTCGAGTTTACCGTTTGTAACTCTTCGATCAATTCACTTTTTGTTTTAGCCTCAAACTCTGTTCGTTTCAGCTTCAACTGTTCCAATAAAAAGTTATTAGTCAACTCGAAAGAATCTAGGATAGTGTACCAATTGTGCACGTAACGCTTCATCCGAGGATCATCACTTACTAAACCAGGCTCTCTTCTAGCAATTTGATTATTAAGCCTACTTTTAATTTCCGAATCTTCGCTCGAGATTTTTCTTCCGACTAGAATCAATTCGAAATGCATCTTTTCACTGCCAAATTCAGCATGTTTTTTTATAATATTTGCATAATCGTCAAGTTGACGTAAATGCTTAATATTGAGCGAAATGCTTGGTCGCTTAATTTCAATTAAAATACATCTGTAGATGATTTCCCCATTGGAATTTATTGAAGGTATACGTCTCGCTAAGAATAGGTCTGCTTGGCGTTTCGCTCCAATAATTTCGCCTTCTTCGTCTAAGTCATCTTTATTAATATTCTGTATATTAGGTATCTGATCACGTAGCTGCTTTGCAATTTTCGTAAAGGTATCTTCTTCCGCGCCTAATATTTCATATCCCGGACCAAACAACCATGTATTATTTTCGATAATAGATTGAAGATCCGGTGTTTCTAACACTTCCAAGTAGTGATCATTCATCAAAGTTCTTAATTTTGAGACCGCCAATTGTCTCCGCTGTAACACCTCAATTGTTGCAATAATATTTTCTAAAGTTGTTTGCTTCAACTGATCTGCAAGAGCTTTGACTGCCTTCTCATCTAAATCAAGAACACTGTTCAATACATCGAACAAAGCCTCATTTTCATTAGAGACTGACAACTTATCAAGTAGCCTGATGATGATTTTTCTTTGTTTTTTGCTTGCAGCTGTCAACAAAGCTGGATCTGCCATATAAATGGTAGTGACCAACTCTTTAGTATTACTCATTCTCCACTCTTGTTGATCGGGAGTTAATTCTGAATAAGCTGGAAAAAGTCCATCCTCAATATATTTATCAACCTCTTTACCAGCTTGACTGCGTAGAAAATCCTCATAGATTTTTTGAGTTATTTCATTAAGTTTCTTGGTTAGCTTTTTCCAAACCGGTGTATTTAAATCATTGGCATTTGGATTTACTAGATCGCGAATGATGACAAAGTTGTCTGCCCAAGAACTAGAAATATATACACTTGTATAAAAGTTTGGTTTGTTATTTAAAGTGCTTAATTCCTTATAAACCACGATACCCTGAGAATTGAGTAAATAATTAAATGATTTTTCAGAGCTTGGACGTACATCCCAACGAATAACTTGCACATTGAATAATGTGCCCTCAACATTGACCTCCTCTTGAAATTGATCATGAGTTGGTACTTGGATCGGCTGATCATTCAGCGTCAATTTCGAATCTGGATGTAAGACTAAATATCCACCGAATTCAATAGCAAACAATTCGATCATCCTATCCAATATGGGTAGGTTATTATTGAAATTTTCAAGCTGTACAAAAGTACCGCTATGAATTGATCTTAGCTGTGAGTGCAAATCTTCTTGAGAAACAGTTTTTGCCTCATATTGTTTTATAGATGCAGCATCTATTTCAATTTTTAGGTTACCGGCAAATGATTTACTGTGCCAGGTTGCAAATTGACAAAGCTTGTGAAATGCCAACCTACCTCTGCCATGTGCCCCATGCTGTTCTGCATTATCATTTTTATTAGAATCGTAAAATCGACCAAATGTGTCTTTGAGTGTTGTAGGATCAATTCCCTCGCCGTTATCTAGCACAGTAATATTCTGTAGAGAATCCATCGAATTGTGAATTAACTCAACCTCGACACTGGTAGCTTTCGCATCAAAACCATTCCAGATCAGTTCAATTATTGGTTGCCATAACTCAATCGACTTGAAGTGTTTTTTAATACCTTCATTACCGATTTCCGTGGTACCAGATATATCTTGAAAGTCATTCATACCTTCCCCGAATCTCATTTATTTATTAGTTGGTGTAATAGTTTTTTCAAGTTAAAGATTAAATTCATTCGACAAAGTGAGTGTAAATGAATTAAGTAACACTGTATCCTGCAGGAATATCGCAATACCCCAATATTTTAGGCACAATCTCTTTTTTATGAACTTTGATTTCTGATGCCTCATCGTAAACATGCTTTAATTGAGCATCGTCAAAAAATACTGCAATAGCAACCATATCTTCGGGGAATTCGTTGTGGAAATTTGCTATACACGTAGCACTATTCTTACCAAACGACAAAGAATCAAGGGTGCCAACGCCAAGCTCTTTAGCAGTTTTAAAATTGTCTTCTAAAATACTTTTCAAATTTTCTTTTTTAGTTATATGGAAAAAAGTGTTTTTATTAGTCTCTAAACTTTGTTCAAATAAACAGTAGTTATTTGCCTCTGTTGGTTTAACTATTGGCCAAGGTTGCATTATTTCCCTTCCGAATTTGTTATTCCATATATTTAGTAAAACTAAGATTTTATAGCTATTGCTAAGGATTGCTATGAGAAACAAGCTACTTTTCTGCAACATTGGTTGGATGGAAAACTATTGTGGCATTACAGATACCGATAAAATTATTAATGGCGGAAAATACATCATCGAGAATCAAACTGGCGGGGAGATATATAACTTCCAGGACTATAAAGGTTACTGCTATGGCTACGTTCAGCCAGTGAATAACAGCGAGAATGTCAGCGATGGAAGAATTAATATTACTAAATTAGGAGCATCTGAAACTGATGCATCTATCGATGGTATTGACGTCGTGCTCACTGCAAAAAGGCCTAAGGGAAAAACAGTAATCATTGGCTATTACAAGAATGCCACTGTTTATCGAGAAAAACAGATTAATCCAAACTCCAATTTACTAGACATTCAAAACCACCCATATGGTTTTCGATTCAAGTCCAAGAAAAGCGATGTCAAATTACTTTCTATAGATGAGCGCAACATTACTGTTCCTCGAGCTGGCGGTACCCACGGCATCAAAGGTGGCTTTGGTCAGTCACCAGTTTGGTTTGCACAAAATCTTGATGATAAAGAATTCTTCAAGACTGTGAACGACTTACTTGAAGGGAAAAAGCCTGTAAGGAAAGCTCCTCCAGACAATTTAATGAAGAAAATTATTGAAGTGCGTGCAGTAGAAGTTGCTACAGCTTATTATTTAGATAAAGGTTATCTGATCGAAAGTGTTGAAAAAGAGAATCGTGGCTGGGACTTAGAGGCAAAACTCAATGACGTAACTTTGCTGCTCGAAATAAAAGGTTTGTCTTCAAGGGAGATTTATGCAGGCATAACTCCAAATGAATATAAGGCGATGCAAAATAATAAAATCAACCAAGATTATCGCCTTTGCATTGTTTCCAACTGTGTTGGAACGTTTCCTACATTATCCGTATTTTCATTAAATGTACCATCACAAAAATGGATTGATCAAACCGGAAAAGAATTACTCATCCAAGAAAAAATAGCTGCAATTGTAACTACTACCTAAGTTGATTTAGACATTATTTCGAAAGTTTAAATCACTCCACCTCCCCTCCCCAGTCCCCTTAATAATCCCAGGAGCACGGTGAGCACATGGAACACGCGAGCACCGGAATACTGGAGCACAGAAAATAATAATAAAAATTATTATAAACAATAAGTTAGTCATTTATTTTGTTTTATATAGCGCAATACAAATTATCCAATAAACGCAATAACAGATCTATTGACATTAATTAATTGACAACTGATGCCATTTAATTCAGTTATAAATAGCGGTGAATATACTCATTGTTTTGTTTCGCAAGATGCCCCAAACTGGCACCATCAAATCAGAACTTGGAGGAAATGATGGCAAACGTTAAGCAAGCATCAACAAAACGATTGAAGATGGCCGAACGAGCTCAACAACAAATGGATATCCATTTCCCAGGTATGTCGACCGATCCTTGGATATGGCATCGTAAAACGAATGATGGGTTTATCACTATACCCCGCACTCTACCAATTGTAATGCAAGCAATTGATGTACTGACCAAAGGAAAACCGGCTGGCCATACACTATTTAGTTTGTGGGTTCGCTCACCAGACCATTCTCTAATCACTATTGAAAATCCAAGCACATTTGCCAGCGAGGCTGGGTTCACTGGTGAACGGGCAGTAGATACCTGGCGAAGAAGAATGAAGAAGCTTCGAGAGCTAAAGTTCATAAATACCAAGCCTGGCCCGTCGGGGGAATTTCACTACGTACTCCTATTGAATCCGAACATCGTATTTGAGTGGTTATACCAATCAAAAATGATACAAGACGGCCTTTATGCTCGCTTTATTGACCGTATTGCTGAAGTAGGTGCCTATGGCGAAATTGAAAACATCAATAAAGTATGGGATCTACAAAGGGCTTCTGAAAAGACAGCCAAAACTAAACCAGTGACAAAATCTTAACTAGTTAGGAGGATGATATGAATAATAGAAGAGACTCAGGCATCTGTTGCCAGGTCACCCAGCAGATGCCGAATGAAACACCCTTAGTCAGTTTTGTAAACTTTGACCGGTTTCACTGACTAAGGGCGGTGGTGACTGCATCCACTGAGCAATGATGATAATCGTTGCTCAGTGTTTTAGATCACCCTAGCATATAAAACTTTCAAAATATTTTAGACGTAATCTCCCCTTTGTTTGCAACTATTACTTGTGATTAATCTTTTGATTTAGTTTTGAAGTTCTCACTCGAGAAAATAACATTTTCTGTATAAAAAAAATACGTTGAACTTTTGTTGAACTGATAAAAGAAAAAGGGTTACGTAATAACGTAACCCTTTGATTTTATGGTGGCCCCTCTGTGAGTCGAACACAGCACCAACGGATTATGAGTCCGCTGCTCTAAACTATTATTCCCCACTAAACCAGCATAATAGTCAACGATTTCCGCTGTGACTAACGTCGTATCAGCTTAACATCTGATGGTTTTTTAAAGATGCCCTTTGTCTTACCTTTATACGTAAGGCTGGTAAGTATAAACATACCATGCTGCTTAAAAGCATTTGCATGGCCCACGATTTCCTTCGCCCTGACTTACAACTTTAGTAACAATCTTACCCGAGTCAGACTCGTCAAAAAAACGAAACTCTGTTCCAGCATTAACAATAGTACCAAGCTCATGGCAAGACACAGTGTAGTTATGTCTAGCAGACACATCTAAATCTAACGTTCCGTGAGTTACACCAGCGGTATCTGCGTATTCACATATCAGATTTAGGGTGTGCCTTCCAGGTGTAAGCTTTATTGGCAAAGGTTCTCTTGGCCCTTTAGATACGTAATATCCATCTATTCCTATTAGACGAGCACGGCTTGTATTAAATAAACTCTTTGTTAACAATCCGCGAATAGTTGATATGTGCTCAATTGGTAGTGATGGCTCAACATAAAAACCTGACAGCTTAGGAGGAGGTTGCACACTAGCGCACCCAACTGTAGCAAGAGTGGTTATGATTAAAGTCGCCAAAGTTAGTTTATTCATAATTACATAGCCCTACATGATATTGAAAATATTATACTTTCCTTGATGAATATTTTGCAGTGGCAATGTTTTGAAGCAACGAGCTGGTGAATGTGTGGAGGGGGGGAGGCTAACAAGTCAATCGGCAAAAAATCCTGAAACGCCGGAATTCTGAAAAACTGTGAATACTACTTAACGTGAGGAACACTGAAACCTGGAATACTGAAAAGAAAAACGGCTCACATTTCTGCGAGCCGTCTTTTGTATTTTGGTAGGGTGTGCGGGGATCGAACCCACGACAAACGGATTAAAAGTCCGCTGCTCTACCAGCTGAGCTAACACCCCATCTGTTTCTTGTCTGCCGCTTGTTTTGCGTCAAATTTGAAAGAACGCGATTATGGGGGATGAATTAAATTTGGTCAATGCTGTTTTCGCTTTTTTTGTATAAAAAGTTTATTTTTTTATTCATCCCGTTTTTTCGCTTTACATTCCGGGGAATTTACCGCCCATCATGCTGCCCATCCCGCGCATCATTTTTGCCATGCCGCCTTTGCTGAACATCTTCATCATCTTTTGAGTTTCTTCAAACTGGTTGAGCAGACGGTTGACTTCTTGCACTTGCACGCCGCTACCAGCCGCGATACGTTTCTTACGCGTGGCTTTGATCAACTCGGGTTTGCGGCGCTCTTCTGGCGTCATGCTATTAATGATACCTTCAAGGCGACGCAGGGATTTATCGACGTCGTCAGTGTTGATTTTTTGCGCCATGCCGGAGATTTGCGAGGGCATTTTGTCCATCAGCGAAGCCATGCCGCCCATTTTTTGCATTTGCATCATTTGCGCTTTAAAGTCTTCGAGGTCGAACTTGGCGCCGGACTTAATCTTATCGGCGACTTTTTGCGCTTCGGCCATATCGACCTTTTTATGCGCTTCTTCAATCAGGCTTAATACATCGCCCATACCGAGAATACGGCCAGCCATACGGTCGGGATGGAAAGGTTCCAGGCCATCAACTTTTTCGCTGACACCGATAAACTTGATTGGCTTGCCGGTGACGTGGCGCACAGAGAGCGCGGCACCGCCACGTGCATCACCATCCAGCTTGGTGACAATCACACCGGTGAGTGGCAAGGTCTCGCCAAAGGCTTTGGCGGTGTTGACGGCATCCTGGCCTTGCATGGCGTCAACCACGAACAGGGTTTCAGTAGGCTTGAGGTAGGCATGCAGGTCTTTGATTTCGGCCATCATGGCTTCATCAATCGCCAAACGGCCCGCCGTATCAAAGATCACTACATCGTAGTAACTCTTTCTGGCTTGATCCATAACCTGCGCAGCAATATCGAGTGGTTTTTGCTGCGGGTTGCTGTCAAAGCAGTCAATCTCCAGCTGTTTGGCCAAGGCTTGCAACTGCGTGATCGCCGCCGGCCGATAGACGTCGGCACTGGCCAGCAATACTTTTTTCTTTTGTTCTTTCAGCAGTTTGGCCAGTTTGCCGGAGGTGGTGGTTTTACCAGCGCCTTGCAAACCTGCCATTAAAATCACTACCGGTGGCACCGCTGCCAGGTTAAGGCCTTCGTTGGCTTGTCCCATGAGCGCGGTCAGCTCCTGGTTAACCACTTCAATCACCGCCTGGCCCGGGGTCAGGCTTTGCAAGACATCGCGGCCATTAGCACGCTCTTTGACGCGGGTAATGAAGTCTTTCACTACCGGCAACGCCACATCAGCTTCAAGCAAGGCCATGCGTACTTCGCGCATGGCATCGGCAATATTTTCTTCGGTCAAACGTGCTTGGCCGCGCAAGTTTTTAATCACGCCCTGCAAGCGGCCGGTCAGGTTTTCCAGCATGGAATGCCTTTCTTTCACAACAAGTGAATATTCGATGACCTGAATTTTACCTCATGCCAGCCCAACCCTAAAATAAACTAATGCTAAACATCGCGCGCACCGCTGTTACCGTGCTGGTCGAATGCAGCGAGTTTTGCCATAATGCCAGGCATGACTCAACACCTGCTTCCTTACCTGATTGTCGCGTTTGTCTATATGGCGGTGGCGCTGGATTACTGGCGCATTGCCACACAGGGCAAACCAGTCGATGAAAAAGCCTTTCCGTTTCAGCTACACAGCGCGATGGTGGCGCTGGGCCTGGCCATGCATGGCGGGCTGCTGTACCGCGATATTTTTGCCATTGGCTCGCTGAATCTTGGCGTTTACTACGCGCTCTCTGCCATTCTATGGCTGACCGTGCTGATTTACTGGCTGGCAGATTTAAAACACTCACTGCGTAGCCTGCAAGCCTTTGTGTTGCCCCCTGCCGCCCTGTTTGTGCTGATGCCCGGCTTTGCGGTGAAAGATTATTATGTAGATACACATGGCTTCACCTTGTTTAACCTGCATATCCTCATCGCTATCGTGGCGTATAGCCTGTTTACCTTTGCGGCGTTACATGCCTGCCTGATGCGCATGGCCGAGCGTGCCCTGCACCAGAAAAACAGCTGGCTGGCCTTGCCTGACTTTCCGCCACTGATGGTGCTGGATGCCCTGCTGTTTAAAGTATTGCATGTTGGCTTTGTGTTGCTGACCATCACCCTGATTAGCGGCATGCTGTTTAGCGAAGAGATTTTTGGCAAACCCTTGCAGTTTAATCACAAAACTATTTTCTCTATTGCCTCGTGGCTGATTTACGCCTGGCTATTGTTTGGCCGCTTTAAATACGGCTGGCGCGGCAAAGTCGCCACACGCTGGACGCTGCTGGGCTTTGCTTTATTACTGCTGGCCTATATTGGTAGCCGCTTTGTGCTGCACGTAGTGCTGGGTCGCTAAACGGCTGCACCACCAGAACTACCCTGCTTTCCCCTTGCTGTCCGGCACAATCACATACAACACATTACGCTATGTTTATGTGATTGATAGGTGCGGCCCTTTATTCTGCTGGCACCTGTTGTTTGGATGCTCAGCATGAAACCCTCTTTATTATCGATTACGCCTTTATTCTGCCTGGCATTAACTGCTCAGGCAGACGACGTACAAACCCCTGCCAGCCATAGCCCGGTACAGCTAAGTGCTTACCTTGAAAGCTACCTGATCCACGACTTTAACGACCCGGCCAATAACAGGCGGCCGGGATTCGTCTACAGCCACAACGTCACCGACAGCCCCAGCATCAACCTGGCCATGCTGAAAGCCGCACTGACGACTGAACGCATACGCGGCAACCTGGCGCTGGGTAGCGGCACCTATATGCGCGCCAACTATGCCGCCGAGCCACATGGCTTGCGCAATATTTATGAAGCTAACCTGGGCCTCAAACTTTCCAGCGAACACGATCTATGGCTGGATATCGGCGTCATGCCCTCACATATCGGCTTTGAAAGCGCAGTTGGCATGGACAACTGGACGCTGACGCGCAGCCTGATGGCAGATAACTCGCCCTATTTTGAAACAGGCGCGAAACTGAGCTACACCACCGAGGATGGTAAGTGGCTGGTCAGTGGCCTGCTGCTCACCGGTTGGCAGCGCATACACCGCCCTGATGACAACACGACGCCAGCCATCGGCCACCAGCTCACCTATAAGCCCAGCGATAAACTCACCATTAACAGCAGCTCATTTATCGGCAACGACAAATCAGACGCACAGCGCCAGATGCGCTATTTTCATGACTTTTATGTGCAGTGGCAGCTGAATGAGCAATGGGGATTGATCACAGCATTGGATATCGGCGCCGAACAGGCTGCGCCTGGCAGTGATCGCTACAATGTGTGGTTTAGCCCGAATATGGTGCTGCGCTATAGCTACTCAGACCGCCTGCAATTTGCAGCGCGGCTGGAGCACTACAGGGACAAACATGGCGTGATCATCAGCACAGGCACCAGCAACGGTTTTCAGACCACCGGCTATTCAGTCAATATGGATTACCGACTTAATACACGCATGGTGTGGCGCAACGAACTACGCCAGTTGAATAGCCGCGACGCCATTTTCGATAAAAACGGCTCGCGGCTGGTGGACAATAACTTGATGGCAGTGACCGCATTAACCATCAGCTTTTAGAAATATTAACGCAAGCTGATTAATGGCCAGCCATGTTCGCTGGCATAGGCAGTTAGTGTCGGGTCAGCATCCACGGCGACTGGATTGGTCACCAGCTTCATCAATGGCAAGTCGTTATGTGAGTCGCTATAAAAATAACTGGTTTCAAAATCTGCCAGGGTTTGGCCGCGCACCGCCAGCCAGTCATTAAGACGCGTCACCTTGCCTTGCTGGAAGCTGGGCGTGCCACTGACGCCACCAGTAAATTGGCCGTCGACCATTTCCGGGTCGGTGCCTATCAGGTTCTCAATGCCATAGGCAGTGGCAATCGGCTTGGTGACAAAGCTATTGGTGGCCGTAATCACCATGCACAAATCGCCATTGGCTTTATGCTGGTTGACCAGGTCTTGTGCCTTTTGCGTCATCATTGGGCGAATTACGGTGTCCATGTACTTTGTGTGCAATTCGTCCAGAAACGCCTTGGGATGCTGCGATAACGGTTGCAACTGGAACTTGAGGAAAGCATAAATATCCAGGTTACCGTTTTTATAGTCTTCGTAAAACTGCTCGTTGCGCGCCTTGTGTTGCTCGGCATCCAGCAGGCCTTCGCTGATCAGGAATACGCTCCAGTTATAGTCACTATCCCCCGCCAGCAGGGTGTTGTCCAAATCAAATAACGCCAGGTTTTGCTTCATACAATCAGTTTCTTTACTTAAATAATTAAACAATAGTGATTAAACGATTTGTTCGTCGGGCACCGCTTCTTTGGTCGCAGTTAACACCAGAAACACGCCGACCAGAATCACGGCCAGCGCAATATATTCCATCAGATGAATCTGCTCATCGGCAAACCAGACGCCGACCACAAAGGCCACAATCGGATTAACAAAGGTATTACTGCTGGCAACCATGGGCCGCACATGATGCAGCAACCAGTGATAAGCAGAAAACGCCACCATGGAGCCAAGCACGATCAGGAAAGCAATCGCTGCCCATGACCGCGGCGTGACTTGTGTCGGCCATTGTTCGCCAAATACCAGGCTAAATAGTAAGGCAATCAGGCCACCGCACAACATCTGGCTGGCCGCGCCCATCAGGCCTTGCGGCATTGCCATATGCTTGCTCCATACCGAGCCCAGCGACCACGAAGCGGCGGCAAACATCAGCAGGCCAGCACTGAGCCAATCTCCTTGCAGGCTACCACGCGTATTCAGCAATAAAATACCACCCAGGCCAATGCCAATCCCCAACCACTCGCGGCGGCTGATTTTGTGCCCCCACGCGCTAGAAAAAATCGCCATCCAGATCGGTGCAGTGGCAATGGCCAAGGCGGCAACACTAGACGAGACATGCAATTGCACATGTGACACCGTGCCGTTACCCAGCACCGGTAATAGCAGCCCCACCCAGGCCGCACCACGCCATTGTATGCGTGTGGGCGCCGCGTGGCCAAAACCACGCAAGATGATATAAAGCAAAGACCCGGCAATCGTAAAGCGTATACCCACCATCGCAAACGGTGGAAAGCTCTCAATCGCATATTTGATCGCGAGATAAGTAGAGCCCCAGATAAAGTAGGTACAGGTCAGCGCAATGATCACCAGCAACCAATGATTTCTCTGCGTCATTGCGACTTGCCCAACCTTTCATCCACGAATATTAAATACAAAAAGAAAACGCTTGCCACCCATCAGCAGCAAGCGTTAACTCAGAGCCTGCTTACACCTGCGGGTTCAATTTTTCTGCTTTGGCATACAGCTTGTTCAAGCCGTTCAAATAGGCTTTGGCTGAAGCGACCACGATATCGGTATCCGCGCCCTGACCATTAACGATGCGGCCCCCTTTGGACAAGCGCACCGTCACCTCGCCCTGTGCATCCGTGCCACTAGTGATGTTATTCACCGAATACAGCAACAGCTCAGAGTCACTTTGCGCCACATTTTCAATCGCTTTAAAGGTCGCATCTACCGGGCCACCGCCATCGGCTTCTGTGCGCTGCTCCACCCCGTCGACACTCAACGTCAGGATCGCATGTGGAATCTCGCCGGTTTGCGACGCCACTTGCAGGTAAGACAATTTGAACATCTCGCGCGTATCCTGCACCACCTCGTCACTCACCAGCGCATGCAAGTCTTCATCGAAGATTTCAGACTTTTTATCCGCCAGCTCTTTAAAACGGGCAAAAGCAGCGTTCAAGGCATCTTCACTTTCCAGTTCAATGCCCAGCTCTTTCAAACGGGTACGGAAAGCATTACGGCCAGACAGTTTGCCCAAGGTCAGTTTATTGGCGCCCCAACCCACATCTTCGGCACGCATGATTTCATACGTTTCGCGGTGCTTGAGCACGCCATCCTGATGAATGCCGGACTCATGCGCAAACGCATTAGCACCGACAATGGCCTTGTTCGGCTGCACCGGGTAGCCAGTAATGGTAGAGACCAGCTTGGAAGACGGCACAATTTGCGTGGTATCAATGCGCGTGCTCAGGTTGAAAATATCGCTGCGGGTTTTAATCGCCATGACAATTTCTTCCAGGCTGGCATTACCCGCGCGCTCACCCAGGCCATTGATGGTGCACTCGACCTGACGTGCGCCATTCATCACCGCGGATAGCGAGTTGGCCACTGCCATACCCAAGTCATTATGGCAGTGTGTAGACCACACGACTTTGTCGGCACCCTTGACGCGCTTGAGCAAAATGGCAAAACGCTCGCCCCACACTTCCGGGATGCTATAACCCACGGTATCCGGCACATTGATGGTTTTGGCACCAGCTTCAATCACTGCTTCAAACACACGTACCAGAAAATCGATCTCGGAACGCACGGCATCTTCGGCTGAAAACTCTACGTCTTCGGTATATTCGCGCGCCCATTTCACCGCTTGCACCGCGCGCTCGACTACCTGGTCTTCGCTCATGCGCAGCTTGTTTTCCATATGAATCTTGCTGGTGGCAATAAAGGTATGGATACGGCCCTTAGCCGCATGCTTGATGGCCTCACCAGCACGGCGCACGTCATTTTCACTGGCACGCGCCAATGAACACACCGTAGAGTTTTTGATGACTTTGGCGATTTCTGAAATCGCATCAAAATCGCCTGGACTGGCTGCAGCAAAACCGGCTTCGATCACATCTACGCCCAGTTTTTCCAACTGGCGCGCAATGCGGATTTTTTCTTCTTTAGTCATCGCCGCGCCCGGGCTTTGCTCGCCATCACGCAACGTGGTATCAAAAATAATAATGTGTTCCATGAGTTTTCCTAAACCTAACAAGCGAATTTTACTCGCTTGTCCTACAAATGACCATCATACTGCGAGGCATAACCGCCTGGCGACTCGTCCATAAAAAAACGCGCCAGAAACAGCGCGTTTTTATCAAACTCACGATAACTTAAGCAGCGTTCTTTGCTTCCAGCCGTTCACGCGCCCACATGTAATATCCAGACAAAGCGTACACAAACACCACACTGAATAACACTTCTGGCGGGCTGTATGAAATCAGCACAAAGGCCAGCACCACCGCCAAAATAGCGACAAACGGTACGGAGTGTCTGAGGTTGATATCTTTACCGCTATAAAACTTGAGGTCAGACACCATGGAACCAGCAGCAAATACGGTCAGGAACCAGGCGATCCACTTCACTTGCAAGGCGCCAAAGAAAATTTCACGGCCATCGATATTGTATTCATAAGACACCCAGACAAATCCGGCAATGAGCGCTGCCGCAGCTGGACTAGGCAAACCCTGAAAGTAGCGCTTGTCCTGAAACGGGTCGTCCAGCTTGGTATTAAAGCGTGCCAGACGCAAGGCTGCACAGGCACAGTAGATAAATGCGGCAATCCAGCCCAATTTATTCATCGGCTGCAAGGCCCACACATACATAATCAGCGCAGGTGCCACGCCAAACGACACCATATCGGCCAGGCTGTCATACTCAGCCCCAAACGCACTCTGCGTGTTCGTCATGCGCGCGACACGACCATCCAGGCCATCCATCACCATGGCAATAAAAATCGCAATCGCTGACTGCTCAAAATGCAGGTTCATCGCCTGCACAATGGCGTAGAAACCACCAAACAGTGAGGCAGACGTAAACAAGTTAGGTAGCAGATAAATGCCACGCTGGCGCAGACTGGTGTGCTGCTCGCGACGTGACAGGCGGTTTTGTGGGTCAACCATAAAGGACTTTTTCAGAATTGCGGAATAGCAGCATTGTTGCGGGCAATCACAAAAAATGCAAGCGCATCCCGCGATTGCAGGCGCTCGCGCAGCGTCAGAAGCTGGTCACACAGCTGTGGTAAAATAGGCGTTTATTTCAGCCAGTTATCGCCCTTTCATGCAGTTTTCCTTACACAATACCGACGGTCTTGCCAGACGCGGCACCGTTAGCCTGCCACATGGCGAGGTACAAACCCCGGCGTTTATGCCAGTCGGCACATACGGCACGGTTAAAGCCATGTCGCCGCAAGAGCTCAACGAGATTCAGGCACACATTGTGCTCGGTAACACTTTTCACCTATGGCTACGTCCGGGCCTGGAAGTCATTGCCGCGCATGAAGGACTGCACAAGTTCATGGGCTGGGATAAGCCACTCCTGACTGACTCTGGTGGTTTTCAGGTGTGGAGCCTGGGTGACTTGCGTAAAATCAGCGAAGCAGGCGTTAAATTCAAATCCCCTATTAATGGTGATAGCTGTTTCCTCACCCCTGAAGAATCCATGCGCATCCAGCGCGTGCTCAACAGTGACATCGTCATGATTTTTGACGAATGTACGCCCTACCCTGCCAGCCATGATCAGGCACGCAAATCGATGGAACTCAGCCAGCGCTGGGCGCAACGCAGCCGCGATGCGTTTAATGTCTACCAAACGCAAACCATAGCACACACCCTCACCATGCTCGGCGGCCCTGAAGAAGTGGCGCAATTACGTTCAGACAATACACCTACCAATGGCAATGCATTGTTTGGCATTATCCAGGGCGGCATGTACGAAGACCTGCGCGATATTTCGCGGCAAGGCCTGGAAGCCATCGGTTTTGACGGCTACGCCATCGGCGGCCTGTCGGTTGGTGAACCTAAAGAAGATATGCTGCGTATCCTGGCGCACACCGCGCCGCAAATGCCCAAAGACAAACCACGCTATTTAATGGGCGTCGGCACGCCAGAAGACCTCGTCGACGCCGTCAGCTACGGCATCGATATGTTTGACTGTGTCATGCCTACGCGCAACGCGCGCAATGGCTGGTTGTTCACACAATACGGCGATGTCAAAATCAAGAATGCGAGTTATAAAACCGACACACGTCCGCTGGATGCCGACTGTGAATGCTATACCTGCCAGAACTTCAGCCGTGCTTACCTGCACCATTTATACCGCATAGGTGAGATTCTGGGCGCGCGATTAAATACCATTCATAATTTGCATTATTACCAGGTGTTAATGCAAGGCATGCGGGCAGCAATTGAAGAGAATCGTTTTGAGGCTTTCAAGGCTGAGTTTGCTCGGAAGCGAGCGGAGAAGCGTTAAGCTCTTCGCGGCCCATGCCTGTGAATCCAGCCTTGATCAAATATTGAGTCAACAGCTGTTTGTGACTTTAGCGTTAGTGGATTAATTTAGTGTTTTCTTTCGCCTCTCGGCGAGTCACTTTCTGATGCTTGCCCCTCAGAAAGTAACCAAAGAGGAGGGCACCCAGCCATCACGGCCTGACGGCTCCCTTGCGTTGCTCAACAAAATAAGCCGGTCACGAAACTCAACCTGGCAGCTCACACAAAACGTGAGCTGCTGCGGGATTCGAACAGTCGCTCCCTTCTTCCTTATTTTGTCTCCGCTACTCAGCGTGATGGGATGGGATTTATCTCGCCAAACTCACATTGTGGGAATCTGAATGGTTCAAAAAACAGATTCGTTTGTTAAACCCGCTAAACGATGGTACTCGCAGGTGTTCGGGGTCCCCATCTGCCGCGCCGAGCAACGCAGGGTTGGCGGGAGTCTTCGGCCATCGGCTGTCCGAGCTCCGCAACAAGCCACGTTCTGTGTGGCTTGTCAGGGCGAGTTTCGATGGACGCCCGGCAAACCGAGTAGCACAGGATAAAAGCGGAAGCTGGGGTGCACTTTCTTTTGGTTACTTATTCTTTGTGCAAGCAAAGAAAAGTAACTCGCCGAAAAGGCGAAAAGCAACCGTCAAACCAAAGAACAACCTTTATATTGCAATCACTCCACCTCAGCATCAACACACGATAAAAAAGCCAGCACGCAAACAGGTGCTGGCTTTTAAACGTTGACTGACATCACTAACCAAATTGCAAATCAGGCTTTTTTGCGCAGACGCAACCAAAGCGGCACCAGGCCAACCGCAAACAAGGCCATTGGCTCAGGTTCGGGCACCATGGTCGCCGTACGGAAAATCACTTCACCTAAACCAGGCTGTGGACCACCATCAGTGGTCAGGATTTCCATGTGTACGTAACGGGTAGAAACGTCACCGAAAGTAAATGCCTGACCAGGGTCTGCCGCAGTGTAATTCGAACCTACCGCAGTAAAGCCACCCAGTAAACCGCTATTGCCATTGCTAAAGTCATTGTCATTATCGGCATATAAATTAAATTGCAATACCGAGCCAGTATTGGCGGTCGCCCATAACCCGATGGCATCGATATTGTACACAGCACCCAGGTCATAACTAAAGCTGCCAAAAGGGCCTACACTGAAACCTGAATTCAACGCGGACAGGCCATCGTGCGTCGTACCGGCGACAAAGCTGTCAAAGTCTGTCACACCTGCAATATAGCCTGCAGATAAGCCCGACTGGTTGATCTGATTCACCAGTGCATACGAGCCACCAAAATCAGATGTTGACGCGCCCACTGTCGCTGGCTGCACAATCACCCCTGCTTGCACCAACTGGCAAGACATCGCCAAAGAAACTGCTGCCAAACACTTTATATAATGTTGCATACGCTCCTCCAATTTTAAAAAAATAGTCGTGAACTGCTTTTATCGCCAATGACAATGGCGACCAATCATTAAAATACTTTTACAATTCACAGTCAAGCGTTATTGCGCAGTCATACAGATCGCTGATGACAGATTAACAAGGCTCTATGATAGAATCATGCGTTATTTTCAGTATGACTTAGGAATAGATATGTTTATCAGCAACGCCTACGCAGCTGGCGCCCCAGCCACCGACATCATGAGCTTTTTGCCTATGGTGGTGATTTTTGTCTTGTTTTACTTTATGTTGATCCGTCCGCAGATCAAACAGGCAAAACAGCATAAATCCATGCTGGAAACCCTGAAGGCTGGTGATGAAGTGGCAACCACCGGTGGTATCGTTGGCAAAGTGACTAAAGTGAGCGAAAACTTTGTCAGCATTGAAATCGCTGCCAATACAGTGGTTAATGTGCAAAAACACACTGTGCAGACCCTGTTGCCAGCGGGCACATTGAAGTCCATTTAACCCACACAAGACGCGCTTGTCTTTCATTCTGAACTAGAGTTTGTTATGAACCGTTATCCGATATGGAAATTCGTGCTGATCGGCACAGTGTTTATCATTGGCCTGCTGTACACGATCCCCAACTTTTTTGGTGAATCGCCAGCGGTGCAAATCAGCCCGGCCAAAACCTCACTCAAAGTAGATGAGAGCCTGCTACAGAGAGTGGAAGACACGCTGAAACTGGCCAACATCCCGTTTGACGGTTTGTTTATGGATGCCAGCGGCGTGAAAGTGCGTTTTGCCAACACGGATACACAATTGCTGGCTAAAGACAAACTGGTTGGCAACTTGGGTAAAGACTACACCGTGGCGCTCAACCTGGTACCACAAACACCAAACTGGCTGCAAAGCATAGGCGCCAAGCCGATGTATTTGGGCCTGGACTTGCGTGGTGGTGTGCACTTTCTGCTGCAAGTGGACATGAAAGCGGCGCTGGATAAAGCTGCAGAAAGTACGGTTGGCGACTTCCGCATGTCTTTGCGCAAGGAAAAAATCAATTACTACGGCATTGAGCGTCAAGGCCAGGTGGTGGTGATTAAATTTGAATCAGAAGCGGAAGCAACCAAAGCACGTAATCTGTTAGCCAAAGACTTTTCTGACCTGACCTACAAAATTGCAGGCAGCGATAAAGACTTTAGCGTCACGGCCAGCATGAGCGCGGTAGCACAAAAACGCATCCAGGAATTTGCGCTCAAGCAAAACTTGCAAACCCTGCATAACCGGATTAACGAATTGGGCGTGGCTGAGCCTATCGTGCAACAACAAGGCGTGGACCGTATTGTGGTGCAACTGCCTGGTGTTCAGGACACGGCCAAAGCCAAAGAGATTCTGGGCCGCACGGCAACGCTGGAAATCCGCATGGTGGATGAAGAAAAATCCGACATGGCAACGCTACAAAAGGCGCAAGCTGGCCAGGTGCCCTTTGGTGACGAATTGTTTTCTGACCGCGAAGGCCGCCCGGTACTGGTGAAAAAGAGCGTGGTGCTCACCGGTGACCGCATTACCGATGCAGGCCCTGGCGTGAATGGCCAGAATGGTTCTTCCGTGGTCAACGTGACACTGGATGGCCGTGGTGCAGGCATCTTTAAAAACGTGACCCGTGAAAACGTCGGCAAACGCATGGCGATTCTACTGATTGAAAAAGGCAGCACCGAAGTGGTCACCGCACCGGTGATTAACGAGGAAATTGGCGGCGGTCGCGTACAGATTTCCGGCATGGCGAATGCCCAGGAAGCCACAGACATTTCACTGCTGCTGCGTGCGGGTGCACTGGCGGCGCCAATGGAAATCATCGAAGAACGTACCGTTGGCCCAAGCATGGGTGAAGAAAACATCAAACGCGGCGTGCATTCTACGTTGTGGGGCTTCGCTGCGATTGCAGTGATGATGATTGTTTACTATATGGTCTTTGGTGGGGTTTCTGTCATGGCACTGGGCGTCAACCTGTTATTGCTGGTGGCAATTCTCTCCATGCTGCAAGCGACACTGACCTTGCCAGGTCTGGCAGCGATTGCACTGGCACTGGGCATGGCCATTGATGCCAACGTGCTGATTAACGAACGTATCCGTGAAGAACTGCGCAACGGCAACACGCCACAAGCCAGTATCCACGCTGGTTACGACCGCGCATTCGATACCATTCTGGACTCCAACGTCACCACACTGATTGCGGGTTTGGCCTTATTTATGTTTGGTACCGGCCCAATCAAGG
>Ga0208514_100221_pt1 | contig 41016 bp, 46 predicted proteins | sample LakWasMet70_HOW9_2_FD_183900 | JGI IMG/M metagenome (GOLD analysis project Ga0208514, IMG submission 183900) | Freshwater sediment methanotrophic microbial communities from Lake Washington under simulated oxygen tension - Sediment Metagenome... | ecosystem: Environmental > Aquatic > Freshwater >...
CTCCAGCACGTCCTGACCGCTCACATAGAGTTCGCAGGCGCGGTAGGTCAGCGCGCGCAGGGCCTCCACCTCGGTCTTCATCTCGGCCAGCCTGAATTGCACCCACTGCTGGTCGGCCAGCGTGGCGCCAAACATCTTGCGCTCCTGCGCCCACTCCACGGTCCAGTCAATGCAGTTGTTCAGGCTCTGCAGGCAGCTGGCGGCGCACCACAGACGCTCCTCCTGGAACTGCTGCATCTGGTAGACAAAGCCTGCACCCTCCTGGCCTATCAGGTTGCGCTGTGGCACGCGCACCTCGTCAAAGTAGATCAGGCCGGTGTCGCTGGAGTGCATGCCGATCTTCTTGATCTTGCTCGCCACCTCAATGCCTTTGCGCAGTTTTCCGTTCTCGCGCATCGGCACCATGACCAGGCTTTTGTTCTTGTGCGCGGGGCCGTCGCCGGTGTTGACCAGCATGCACATCCAGTCGGCCTGCAGGCTGTTGGTGATCCACATTTTCTGGCCGGTGATGACGTAGTCGTCGCCATCCTTGCGCGCCCGGCTGGTAATGGCCGACACATCGCTACCCGCACCCGGTTCGCTGACGCCAATGCAGCCCACAACGTCACCGGCAATGGCCGGCACCAGAAACTCCTTCTTCAGCTCTTCGCTGCCAAAGCGCGCCAGCGCGGGCGTGCACATATCGGTCTGCACGCCAATGGCCATGGGTACACCACCGCAGTCCACATAGCCCAGGGTCTCGGCCATGGCCATGCCGTAGCTGTAGTCCAGCCCCGCACCGCCATAGGCCTCAGGCTTGGTCAGGCCCAGCAGCCCCAGATTGCCCAGCTTCTTGAAGACTTCGTGCGCCGGGAACTGTTCGGCGGCTTCCCATTCGTCCACATGGGGGTTGATCTCGGCGTCAATGAAACGCTTGAGGGTGTTCTGGATTTCGCGGTGTTCGTGGGTAAATTGCATGGTGTTGGCTCAGACTTGAAAGACTTTTGGGGTGTGGGCTCTGTGGAAGCCCGTGAAGGGCTTGACGGCATCACGCGCCTGCACCGCGGCATCGGGCACGCGCATGGGATAACCCGCTCGGGCCTGCGGCCGAGCGCCGTCGATGCGCAACGTCGTGCCACTGATAAACGACGCCGCGGGACTCAGCAGAAACACGATGCCTGCGGCGGTTTCGGCCTCGCTGCCGAAGCGCCCGGCCGGAATGGTCTTGGCCATCTCGCGAATCATGGGCGCCATTTCCACGGGGTAGTTGTCCATGCCGCTGGACGCGATATATCCCGGCGCAACGGCATTGACACGCACGCCCTTGGCCGCCCACTCCACCGCGGCCGTCTCAGTAAAGCTGACCATGCCCGCCCGCGCCGCACCGCTGTGGCCCATGCCAGGCATGGAGCCCCACATATCGGCGACGATGTTGACGATGGCACCGCCCGTCTTGCTCATGCTTTGCAGATAGCATTCGCGGGCCATCAAGAACCCGCCGGTCAGGTTGGTGTTGACCACGGCCTCCCAGCCCTTGGCACTGATCGCCTCCAACGGAGTCATGAACTGGCCGCCGGCGTTGTTCACCAAGCCGTCGATGCGGCCATGTTCGGCCACGATGGCCGCCACCGTCTGCTTGACAGCGTCCTCCTGACGGATGTCGCAGACCTGGAAACTGGCCATGCCACCGTCCTCCGCGATCTCGGCTGCCACTGTCTGCAGCTTCTCGACCTTGCGGCCCACCAGCGCGACCCTGGCTCCCAGTGCGGCCAGCTCGTGCGCCACACAGCGGCCAATGCCTGAGCCACCGCCGGTGACCACCACCACCTTGCCCGCAAACAGCCCGGGGGCAAACACAGATCCGTAAGACATCAACACTCCTTCAGAAACAAAGCCATGGCCGCGTCCGTCAGCTCTTGCAGCGACGCGCCCTTTTTGGGGTCAAACCATTGCACCGACCAGTTCAGCGCCCCCAGAATCAACAGCCGCGCCAGGCGCACCGGCGCTCGCAATTCGCCACTGGCATACAGGGCGTTGAGCACCGGTAGCCACAGGGTTTCGTATTCCGCAATCAATTGGCCCAGTGCCTTGTGCTGACGCGGCGGTAGCGAGCGCGCTTCGTACAGCATGACGGGCACGAAATCGCTGCCCGGCCCCAGCAACACCTCAAAGTGCACGGTGATCAGAACCCGCAGCTGGGCGGCCGGCTTCAGCCCGGCATAGCCCGGTGCTTGCGTGGCCGCCAGCAGGCGCGCCAGTGCGGAGCGCATGCCCTCTTCCATGACGGCGTACAGGAGCGCGTCCTTGCTCTTGAAGTGGTAGAACGGTGAGCCGCTTTGCATACCCGCCGCCGCCGCGATGTCGCGCGTGGTGGTGGCGTCGAAACCCTTGCGCCGGAACAGTTGGGCGGCTTGCGCCAGCAGCGCCTGACGCCGGTTGCCGTCGTCGCGCTCGTCCACCGTTTTGCGGGGGCGACCACGGGGGCGTTTAGCGGGGATTTCGGTTTCGGGCAGCACTGCGTCGGACGTCATGCGCCGACGATAGCAAATCCTTCTATTTTTAGCAAGCGTTTGCTTGGTGAAAATATAGACCGTGAAACACCTAGAAGGGCAAAGTCGTTGGCAAGACCACGTCGAACCGCGTGCCCTGCTCCGGCGTGGACGCCACGGTGATGCGCCCGCCCAATGTCTTGGCCACCAGGTTTTGCACGATGGCCATGCCCAGACCGGTGCCGCCCTTGCCGATCTTGGTGCTGAAGAAGGGCACGAACAATTTCTCCAGCAGCTCCGCCGACATGCCCACCCCGTTGTCGGCAAACCGCAGCAGCACCTGATCCCCGTCCTGCTTGGCGTCAATCGTCAGCACACCATCGCTGCGCCCCTCAAACGCATGCAGGTAGGCGTTGTTGACCAGGTTGATGACGATTTGCCCCAACGGGCCCGGCAGACTGTCCATCAAGATGCCGGCCGGAATATCCACGACGACGCGGTGGGGGTGGCGCTTGAGGCTGGGGCTCAGGGTGTGCACAATTTCCGCGACCACCTCGGCCAGGTCAAACACCCGACGCTGCTCGCTGGCCTGGTCGGCCGCCACCTGCCGAAAGTCACCCAGCAGTTCAACCGCGCGCTGCAGATTGCGCTGCAACAGCGCCACACCGTCGCCGACCTCACCCAAAAACTGGTCCAACCCCGAGCGCTTGAGTTGCCCCGTCCGCACATCGCGCACCATGGCGCGGGTCTGCTCGGCCAGCGTGCTGGCAACCATTTTGCTGTTGCCCAGGGGCGTGCCCAATTCGTGCGAAACCCCGGCAATCAAGGTGCTCAGGGTGGCGCTGGCCTGGCTCTTGGCCAGGTCCTGGCGCGACTGGTGCAAATGCTCCAGTGCCTGCTGCAACTCGGTCGTGCGCTGGGCGACTCGGGCTTCCAGGTTGAGGTTCAGATCCTGCACCTCGCGCAGCGTCTGGCGCAGCATCAGCTGGGCACCGACGCGGGCCCGCACCACCGACGCGTTGACCGGCTTGGAAATGAAATCCACAGCCCCCAGACCCAGGGCGGCCGTTTCTTCCTCGGGGTTGTTGTGCGCCGTGACAAAAATAATCGGAATGTCGCGCGTGCGGGGGTCGGACTTGAGCCGGGTGCACACCTCATGGCCATCCATGACCGGCATGACCACATCGAGCAGGATCAGGTCCGGCAATTGCCGGGCACAGAACGCCAGCGCCTGCTCGCCGCTGGTTGCCGAGCAAACCGTGTAGTCGTTCTTGAAAAGCTGGTGCAGCAACTGGATATTCAGGACCTGGTCGTCCACCAGCAGCAATGTGGGTTTGTGCGGATCAGAGGGGGGCATCGTAAGAACAGACTCTGCTACAGATTGCGCCAGAAGGCAAGCGCACACACCCCAAACCCCTGCACGGCCCGCGAAGGCAGGTGCAGGGTATCCAGACCTTACTTGGCGGGCGCCGCGGCGGCCCCAAAGGTACCTGCCTTGACCAGCAGCATGGTCTCGGGTTTGAGGTATTTTTTGATGCTGGCGTTCACCTGCTCGGTGGTGAGCGCATTCACCCGGGCGGGCATCTCATCCAGCCACGAAACATCGTAGCCACGGTTCACGGTCGCCAGCAGTGTGCCGGCCATGCCGTCGGTCGTCGTCAACGTCACCTTGAAGGCGCCAATCACATTGCTCTTGCGCGCGCTCACTTCCACAGGCGTGACGCCTTTGTCGTACCAGAGTTTGAGCTGGCGCTGGGCAGACGCAATGCCCTGATCCAGCAAAGCGGGCGCAAAGCTGCCACTCAGGCGCCAGTCACCATCATTGAACATATCGTTCTGCAGCAACGACCGCACGTCGTAGGTCAGCCCTTCCTTGTCACGGACCGTGGCCATCAGGCGGCCGGTAAATCCGTCGCCCAAAATGGCCGTAGCCAGACGCAGGGCCTGGTAATCCGGGTCGGTGTAACGCAGGCCACTGGGTTGGCCCATGACCACCGTCACACTGGTTTTGCCCTCCATGGCCACATCCTGTCTGGCGCCCGATACGGGGGCTGCCGGCTGGGCCGCGCGCACCACGGCCTGACCGCCGGTCCAGCCGCCAAACGCACGCGCCACCTCGGCTTGCAGTGCGGGAACATCCAGGTCCCCCACCATGACCAACGTCATCGCCGCCGGGCCATAGTTGGCTTTGTGGAACGCCAGCACGTCATCCAGCGTGGCGGCCTCAATGGCCGCCAGCATGTCGTCCGGCGACACATTGCGGTTGGGATGACCCAGCGGATAGGCGGCGCGGTTGAATGCATCCGCCGCGCGGAAGTCGGTGCTCTCCAGGCCGCGCTTGATGCCACCGGCCATCTGCTTCTTGGCCTTGGCAAATTCTTCGGCGGTAAATGCCGGCGTGCGCAGCTGCTCGGCAATCAAGCCCAGCACCATGGGCGCATCTTTCTTCAGGGACTTGGCACTAATATTGAGCACATCCGTGGCGACCGCAAACCGTATGGACGCTCCCACAGACTCCAGCTTCTCGGCGATCGCAAACTTGTCTTGCGTCTTGGTACCCTGATCCAAGAGCATGCCGGTCAGCGTGGGAATCGCCGGGTTGCCAAGGGCGCCCAAGGCCTTGCCAGCAGGCAAGGCTGCGCGCACGGTCACCACATCCTTGACTCCGGTGGGGTAGGCAATGAAGTCGATACCTGCGACCTTGCTGCGCTGCACGTTGGGCGCCATTTTGCTGCCCTTGGCAACGTCAACACCGCCACCCTTGGTGTCGCCAACTTTGGCCGGGGCCAGCGTCGGCACCAGGCCTTCGGTCAGACCCGGCTCACGGTAATAAAACGGTCCGCCAGCAGGTGTCTCTTTCAATCCAGGCTTGCCCCCCGCGCCGGCACTGCCGCCAGCCGGTGCAGACGCCGCTTGGGTGGGAACGAACCAGGCCGTGGTGCTGAAATCTTCCAGCAGGTACTTGTTCGCCACCCGCAGGATATCGGCCGTGGTGACCTTCTTAATGGCTTCATCCAGCCCGTAAAACAGCGTCCAGTCACCCGCGCTGATGAATTCGTTGATGTTGCCGGCAATGCCAAACGAGCCATCAAGCTTGAAGGCAGAGTCGGCCGCGTTTTTGGCCGCTGCGGCCTTGAGCTCGACATCGGTCACGCCGTCTTTCTTCAGACGCTCGATCTCCTGCACGATGATGGCTTCCACCTCGTCATGCTTGGCGCCGGGGGCCAGGGGTGCAAACACGATGTGCATGCTGGGGTCATGGAAGATGCCCAGCTCGCCTTCCACACCAGTGGACAGGTTCTTGTTGGTGATGGCTTTGTACATGCGGCTGTTCTTGCCATCGGCCAGGATGGCACTCATCAACGCGACAGCGGCAAAGTCGGGGTGCGTGGCAGGCGGGACCTTGTGCGCCACGGCCACCACGCCCAGTTGACCCGGACGCTTGACCACGGTACGCCGTGCTCCGTTTTGAACCGGTTCCTCGGTGTACACCTCCGGAATGGGTTTGGGTGAACGAGGGTACTTTCCAAACGTCTTCTTCACCATCTCTAGAGTCTTGGCCGCATCGAAGTCACCAATGATGGTGATGGTGGCATTGTTGGGCCAGTAAAAGGTGTCGTAGAACGCGCGCAGCTTCTCAATGGACACCTTCTCGATATCGCTGCGGTGGCCAATCGTGCTGTGGTGGTAGGGATGCGCCACGAAAGCGGTCTGGTAGATCTCTTTGTACAGGGCCTGAATGGGCGAGTTCTCGCCGCGCTCAAACTCGTTGCGCACCACCGTCATCTCAGGCTTGCGGTCTTCCTCGCGCAGCAGCAGGTTGCGCATGCGGTCGGCTTCCATGCCCATCACCGTGCCCAGGTGCTCGCTGCCCATATTGGCGTAATAGTTGGTGCGGTCCAGCCAGGTGGTGGCGTTGTACATGGCACCGGTGCGCTCCAGCAGCTGGTCCACATTGTTGCCCTTTTCACGGGTGTGGTTCTTCGAGCCCTTGAACATCAGGTGCTCCAGCAGGTGCGTGGCGCCGGTGGTGCCGGTGACCTCGTTGCGCGAGCCCACCCGGTAGGTGACCATGAAGGTCAGCGTCGGGCTGGAGTGCTCAGGCATCAGCAGGACCTGCAGGCCGTTGGACTTGAGGGTGTATTCGTCGATTTTGCCCACGGTCTTGACGTGGGCGTAGCCATTGACTGCCACGGGTGCCGCTTGTAACAGCACCGATGAAAGCAGCAGGCCTGCGGAAATGAGGAGTCGTTTCATGGTTTCCAGGGGTTAAAAACACAAGGGGCAGACGTTAGCACAGGCCTACCATCCGCGTGCATGGGGCAAACCATGGAATCCCTCCCCATGGGTGATGGCGCTCGGAGCCTGGGTGTCAGTCCGCGAAGTACCAATAGCCGGCGTTGATCCACTGGGTCAGCGCCGCCACAAACTGCGGAGTCTTGAGGCCCGCGCGCAGCTGGGCGTGGCTGACCGTGTCGTGGTCGCACAGGGCAATGACCGCGGCTTGCGCTTTGGCGCCAAAGGCGTGGCGCTCACCATCCACATAGCAAACGCCCTCGCCCACCGTGGCGTCCACATAAAAGCAGCGCAACCCGCCAGTGCGCACCAGCGGCTGGGCTTTGAGCGTGTTGAGCAGGTCAGCCTCATCCATGGGGTCGTCCAGCGGTTGCAGATCCAGCTGGCACTTGGTTTTGGACAGGTAGCTACCGGCAAAGTCGGCCACCAGCCTGTCGTCGTCTAGGATGGACTGCAACTGCGCCCGGATGCCGGCAAAGTCTGACGCGTTGATCTGACCCTGGTTGTGGTGGATGGGGCGGCCCGGGTCGGTGAACAGCGTGCTGCCCAGCTCCTGGTCGATCACGTAGTCGGCCAGGCCACTCAGCATGTCGCAGGCCGACTTGCCCCGAAAGCCGACCGAGAAACTCATCGACGTTTCCAGCGACACACCGTCATGCGGAAAACCCGGCGGGATGTACAGAATGTCGCCGGGCAACAACTCCACATCGATGATGGCCTCGAACGGGTCCACATGCAGAAGCGCCGCATGCGCCGCAAACTGGCGGTGCTCACCCCGGTCCCCGACGCGCCACTGGCGCCGCCCCGAGCCCTGGCAGATGAACACGTCGTACAGGTCAATGTGCGGCCCCACGCCGCCTTTGGGGCGCGAGTAGCTGATCATCACATCGTCCAGACGCCACTTGGGGATGAAGGCAAACGGCTTGACCAGTTCGGCCACTTCGGGTGACCAGTGGTTCACCGCCTGCACGATCAGCGACCAGCCGGTCTTGCCCAGGTGGTCGTACGACTCAAACGGCCCGGTCTCAGCCTGCCATTTGCCGCGCTTTTTGTAGACCAGCCGCGAGTCCACTTCTTCCTCACACGCCAGCCCAGCCAGGTCTTCGGGGCTGATCAGGTCTTTGAACTGTTTGAAACCCTGGCGGATCACCACCGGCTTTTGCTGCCAGTAATGCTGCATGAAATGGTCGAGCGTGAAGTCGGTGAGCGTGAGTTGGAGCATGGGCGGCATTCGTGAGGACGGGGGATGGTAGCCGCGCGGGGCCCGCCGCGCACCCGCTATCTCGCCGTGTCTTGATGTGGCGCAAGCTGCGCGGCAAACGAATCCCGCAATCACTATGCATTTGATAGCAACATAGCCTTATTTCACGAGGGCTAGCGATCATTATTACTCACAAGAATTTTTCTGCAAGCTGTTCTGAGTACCATGGAGTCCATTTTTCGCCCATGAACGGGCTCCAATGGAGGTAAGTATGTTCAGTCATGTGATGGTCGGTGTGAATGACCTTGAGGTTTCCAGAAAGTTCTACGATGCGCTCTTGGGCACGCTGGGCATTGGTCCGGGAGTCGTCAACAAGAACCGTTACTTCTACCGCAGCCCCACCGGTACGTTTGGCATCACCACCCCCATCAATGGCGAGCCGGCCACACGCGGCAACGGCAGCACCCTGGGGTTCACCATGCAGTCGCCCGAGCAGGCGGACGCCTTTCATGCGGCGGGCGTGGCAAACGGCGGCACCACGTGTGAAGAGCCTCCAGGATGGCGCGACGGCGCGGTGGGCAAGCTCTACCTGGCCTACCTGCGCGACCCCGACGGCAACAAGCTCTGCGCGCTGCACCGCCCGGCCAAGTAAAACACGGCGCTCCGCGCTCAGCCCTGCGCCAGGGCCATGGCCGCGAGCTGCTGGGCGGTGGCGGTGTCGGCAGGCAAGAAGGTCTCCAACGCCAGCTCTTGCAAGGTGATGTCCATGGGCGAGCCAAAGATGGTGACGGTACTGATAAAGCTCAGTACGCCACGGGCGGTCTGCAACTTGAAGGGCATCGCCACGCCGCGCGTCTCACCCTGCAGGTGCAGGCTATCGGGTGCATGGTGCGCGCTGAAGCCATGCAGCTCCGCCACCAACGCGGCGAGGTGCGGGTCCTGGGTGTTGTCGATTTGAAGCTGCAGACGCGCAAACAAATGGTGCTTCCACTGCTGCAGATTCAGAATGCGCGGGGCCAGCCCCTGCGGGTGCAGGCTCAGGCGCAGCACGTTCAACGGGGGCTGCAACAGCTCGGGCGCCACGCCCTGCAAAAACAGGGGGACCATGCGGTTGGCCGCCACCAGGTTCCAATGCCGGTCCATGGCCAGCGCGGGGTTGGGCTCGTGACAGCGCAGGATCAGGTCGACCGCGGCGCGTGCCTCGGCCATGTCGGGGTGGTCCAGCGGGCGTTCGCGGTACATGGCGGCATAGCCGGCACTGGTGAGCAAGGCATTGCGTTCGCGTAGCGGAACATCCAGCCGCTCGGCCAATCGCAGCACCATGTCGCGGCTGGGCACCGAGCGGTCGGTTTCCAGGAAGCTCACATGGCGCGTCGATATGTCGGCCTGGTGGGACAAATCCAGTTGGCTCAAGCGCCGGTGCTGGCGCCAATGGCGCAGGTGCTGGCCAAAGCTGCGATGGGGCGTTGCGGTGCTAGGTTGCGTTGGAGGCAAGGCGGACATGCACGGATGTTAACGGCGCATGGCCACAACGCAATCGATGGGCCATGACCTGGGAGGTAATGGACTGGCAGCGTCTGGGCGCGCAGCATGGGGGCTTCTGCATTTCCACAAGGAGTTCACCATGACCAGCTACGCCCCCTCCAACACATTCACCCCAACGCCTGCAACACGTGCACCACGCTACCCCGCGTGGTTGCGCACGGTGCTGTGGGTGGATGGCCTGACCGGTCTTGCGTCCGGCGCGATGCAACTCACCGCCTCCCAATGGTTGGGCGATCTGTACGGACTACCCGCCACGCTGATTCAGTTCAGCGCGGGGTTGGTGCTGGTGTTTGTGGCGCTGATTGCAGCCTTGCTCGCCAGGCCTGAACCCTCTGCCTGGGGCCTGCGCACACTGGTGGTGGGCAACGGCCTGTGGGTCGTTGCCAGCGTGGCCGTCGCCGAGTACGTGCAGACCATCACCACGGTTGGCCTGGCATACGTGCTTTTGCAGGCCGGCTTTGTGGCGCTACTGGCCTACCTGCAAGGCCGGGCGGCATGGGGTTCGCCCCGGTGAGCACCCCAAACATACCCTCCGCGTTCTGGGTGCGGTGGCTGGTCGTGGTCACCCTGGGTGTCATGGTCTTTGGCCTCATGCTCGTCCTCGCGCCTGGGCTCGCACGCGAGGGGTTCTCGCTGCTGGTCTACGGTGACGGGCAACAGATCGCCACATTCGGCGCCAGGGCGGCAGAGTACATCGGACTGGTACACGCGGTTTTAGGCGCCGTCATGTTCGGCTGGGGCATTGCGCTGCTGGTAGTGGTTCGGGGCCTGTTTGCCCGAGGGGCAAGAGAAGGGTGGCAAATCGTTACTGTGTCTGTCGCTGCGTGGTTTGTCCCTGACACTACGTTCTCGCTTTGGTCCGGCTTTTGGCAGAACGCGGTGCTCAATCTCGTTTTCATCGTTCTGTTTGCCATTCCACTCGCCGCGACGTACCGGGTATTCCATCGCTCACACCCGTGAGGGCTGCACACACCGGAACGTCACATTCAAGCGGCGGCGCCCCAGCAGCGCATGTTCGCCATCGGCCAGCGCGTTGACGCCGTGGTAGGCCAGACGTGACGGGCCACCCCACACCACCACGTCGCCGTGCACCAACCGGTAGCGCTGCGGGCGGTCTTTGCGGCTGGGTGTGCCAAACAGAAACACCGCCGGCAAGCCCAGCGACAGCGAGACGATGGGCGCGCGCAAATCCAGTTCGTCCTTGTCCTGGTGCAGCGAGAGTTTGGCGCCGGGCACGTATTCATTGATCAGACAGGCCTCGGGCGCAAAGCGCGGGTAGCCCGCCTGTGCTGCGGCGCGCTGGGCCAGGTCCAGCAGGCACGCGGGCATGGCCGGCCAGGGCTGACCGGAGAGCGGGTCACTGGCGGCGTAGCGGTAACCGCTGGCGCTGGACACCCAGCCCAGCGCGCCGCAGTTGCTCATGGCCACCGACATGGTGTAGCCGCCGGGTGTTTGCAAGTGGCGCAACGGGGCTTGTAAGAGCACGGATTCGATAGCCTGCAACAGCGCAGGTGCGCCGTCGCGGGCAAAGCCGTGCAGCAGCACCGCGCCAGGAGCGATGGGCGTGGGTGCGGCATCGGGTAGCGGGGGCAGATCGTCGAAGAGGTCCACGACGACTACTTTTTCTGCAGCGCCTTTGACGCGCGGGTCGCAGTGGGTGCCAGGTAGTTTTGATCCGACACCACGGACTTGCCGGTTTGGCTTTCCAACTGCCTGCGTGCCTGCTTGGCGATGCCACCGCCCGTCTTGGCAGCCGTGGTGTTGTCCGCCATGCCAGTGGCGTCTGTGGTCTCGGCAATCTGGCGGGTCGATAGTTCGGCCAGGGCGGTGAAGATGAGCTCCGCCTCGGTCATGTGGTCGCGCAGGTTGTGGCTGCTGAGTCCTTTTGCCGCCTTGTGGTCTTTGACGCTGACGCCACTCCACTCGGTGTGGATGATGTTGGTGAGGATGGCAAATTCCTGGCCGGACTGGATGTCGTGCTCGCGCCAATAGTCGGTGAGTTTGTTGCGGGTCTCTTGCCCCATCATGCGCTGCTGGATCCACTTGTCGCTGCGGCCGTGCTGCTGCCAGGTCTGTCGGGCGCGGTCGAGCGACAGGGCCGGGTCGGCCATTTCCTGCATGCGCTCGTAGCCTACTTTGGCGAGCCAGAGCTTGATGGGCTCGGCCTTGGGGCTGGGGACGGATTGCACCAGGCGTAGCAGGGTTTCGGCTGTGGCTACGTCGGTGAGGCGCTGCTTGCCATCTGCGGCAGGCATTTTCAACTGGTGACAACTTGTCACCAGTTGACTGCCCTCCTTGTCCAGACGGCGTTTGAGCTGATTCCAGTATTTGCGCGCGGTCAGGTCATCCGTCTGTTGGGTCAACACCTGCACCACATCCACCACCGAAAACCACCACGTCTCGGAGTCCTCGTCAAACACGCGGCGAATAGACTGGCCGTCGAAGTCGGTGGGCAAAATCTTCATGACTCAAATTCCGCAAATAGATATACTGTATTTTTGCACAGTACAGCACCACCTGCAACCATGCCCATCAACCCGGACACCCTGCGCCGCTACGCCATCGCGCGCACCCTGTTTACGCCCACCACCTTGCCCAAGGCCATCGCCAAACTGGGCTTTGTCCAGGCCGACCCGATACGCGCCCCGGCGCGTGCGCAAGACCTGACGCTGCGCCACCGCGTCAAGGGCTACCGGGCGGGTGACCTGGAGCGGCGCTACGCGGCGCTGGACATTGAAGAAGACTTCTTCGTCAACTACGGCTTTTTGCCACGCGCCACCCAGGCGCTGATGCACCCACGCACGCCCCGCACAGCGCTGACCCCGGCGCGGCGCAAGCAGATGGACGCGGTGCTGGAGTTTGTGCAGGCGCACGGTGTGGTGCACCCGCGCGCGGTGGACGCGCACTTTGCCCACGGCAAGTCGCAGAACTGGTTTGGCGGCTCCAGCAATGCCAGCACGCAGTTGCTGGACGACATGCACTACCGCGGCCTGCTGCGCATTGCGGGCCGTGCCAGCGGCGTGCGCACCTATGCCGAGCGCATCGCGCCCGAGGCCGACGCCCTGCCCGACGACCCCCAGCAGGCCCTGGACGCGCTGGTCGATGTGATCGTCCACAAGTACGCACCACTGCCCGAGCGCACCTTGGGCGAGCTGATCAGCCACCTGCGCGGCGGCGCACCGCAGTGGGCCCACATGCGCCGAGACGCCCTGGCGCGCGCCAAGGCGCGCCTGGCCAGCGCCACCGTCGACGGACAGACCTACTACTGGCCCACGTCCGAAAACCCGGCATCGCGCCGCCACGCACCCGACGAGGTAGTGCGCCTGCTGGCTCCGTTTGATCCGCTGGTGTGGGACCGCCGCCGCTTCGAGCACCTGTGGGGCTGGGCCTACCGATTTGAGGCCTACACGCCCGCACCCAAACGCGTGCGCGGCTACTACGCGCTGCCGCTGCTGTGGCACGACCAGGTCATAGGCTGGGGCAACGTGGCGGTGGTCGATGGCGCCCTGCAGGCCGACCTGGGCTACGCGGCAGGCAAGCCACCGCGCGGTACCGCGTACAAGGCGGCGCTGGCCGATGAGCTGGACCGGCTGCGCGTGTTCCTGCACCTGGAAGCCCCCTAGAGCCCTCTTTCGACCATATCCAACAGCCGTTGTCCAAACATCTCAAAGTGCGGCCCCACCGGCGCCGCCAACGGGCCATCGACCACCAGCATGGCCAGACCATGCACGGCGGACCAGGCCAGGATCTCGGCGCCCGGCCGCTTGGCGGCAGGCATCACGCCGGCCTGCACCAAGCCGTCCACAGCGTCGCACAACAGCTCATACGGGTTGCGCCCGCTGGGGCCGGCCGTGGGCCATTCGGGTGTGGCCTGAATCAGTTTGTCGGATAGGGTGAACGCGGTGCGGAACAAGCCGGTCTCGGCCTTGGCAAAGCGCAGGTAGCCGGTGCCCACGGCGCGCACGCGGGCGCGGGCCAGGTCGGCGGGCGACAGGTCGGTCGGCAACGCCGCCAGTTCATCTTCCATGGCCCTGGCCACCGCAGACAGTGCCGATGCGCGCACCGCCACCAGCAGCGCCTGCTGGCTGGCAAAGTGGCGGTAGGCGGCGTTGGGCGCCACACCGGCGCGGCGTGTGGCCTCGCGCAGCGTGACTGCCGCCGGCCCACCGTCGCGGGCCAGCGCAATGCCGGCCTCCAGCAGGGCACGGCGCAGGTCGCCATGGCGGTAGGTTTTGCGTGCGGTGGGGGTGGAAGGCGCGGGCATAAAGGGCAATGTGGACACTGTCCATTATCTATGCTATTCTTTTTGTGTACGCCGTCCACAATTGAATTCACACCAGGAGGACAACAACCCATGCCCAAACCCCACAGCGTTGAACTACACCGCGTTATCCGCGCCCAGCCGGAGCGCATCTACCGGGCTTTTTTGGAGCCCGCTGCCATGGCCAAGTGGCTACCGCCCTACGGCTTCACCTGCACAGTGCACCACATGGAAGCCAAGCTGGGTGGCACTTTCAAAATGTCGTTCACCAACTTTGGCAGTGGCAACGGCCACAGCTTTGGTGGCGAGTACCTGGAGCTGGTGCCAGGGGCCAAGATTTGCTACACCGACCAATTTGACGACCCCAACCTGCCCGGCACCATGAAGACCACCATCACCCTCAAACCCATGATGTGCGGCACCGACGTGAGCATCGTGCAGGATGACCTTCCCGAGATGATTCCCGTGGAGATGTGCTACCTGGGCTGGCAAGAATCGCTGGCACAACTAGCCACTCTGGTTGAGCCGCAAATTCCGGATTGAACACACAAGGAGAACACCATGAAAGTTGAACCCTATCTGTTTTTCAACGGCCGCTGCGAAGAAGCCATGGCCTTTTACAAGGAAGCCATTGGTGCAGAAGTGACCTTCCAGATGCGCATGAACGAGGCCCCCGATCCCCCTCCACCTGGCGCCATCCCCGAGGGCTTTGGCAACAAGATCATGCATGCCAACCTGCGCATTGGCAGCACCATGCTGATGGTGTCCGACGGCAACAGCAATATGCAGCCCACGTTCAACGGCTTCACCCTGTCGCTGTCGGTGGACGATGCGGCCGAGGCCGACCGGAAGTTCACCGCGCTACAACAAGGCGGCGGCAAGGTAACGATGCCAATGGGCAAGACCTTTTGGTCCCCCGCCTTTGGCATGCTGGAAGACAAATTTGGCGTGGGCTGGATGGTGATCGTGCCCTCGCCGGACATGCCCTGAACCATGCGCCAAGCGATAACAACAACACCAGCCCCCACCAAGACCTACCACGGTAGCTGCCACTGTGGCCAGATCCAGTTTGAAGTGGATGGCGAGCTAACCGGCGCGATGGACTGCAACTGCTCCATCTGCCAGCGCAAGGGCTCGCTGCTGTGGTTTGTGCCGCGCGCCCAGCTGCGCCTGCTCACCCCGCCCGAGGCCCTGCGCAGCTACACCTTCAACCAGCACGCCATCCGGCACCAGTTCTGCCCCACCTGCGGCATCCATCCCTTTGGCGAGGGCACCGACCAAAAAGGGAATGCGATGGCGGCGGTGAATGTGCGCTGTCTGGAGGGGGTGGATGTGTATGAGATTCCGGTGCGCTTTTACGATGGGCGGGCGGTGTAGACGCTACATTTTTTGTAGCTGCAGACGCATATTTTACGAGGACTAGCGGTCTATTTGTCACTCAGCGATTGGCTGAATCCGCCTCTGCCTCGGGCCATAACTGTGGGAACAAAAACCGCAGTGCATGCTGCGGCAGGCCGAAGCGCACCTTGCCTTGCGGCGAGTCGGACTTGAGCAGCCCGCGCTTGACCAGTGCACCCAGCGCATCGGTGGCGCCCCGGTCGCTCATGCCCAGCATGGCTTTGAAGTCGCCACGCGCCATCTCTTCACCACTCAAAAACAGATAGTGCAACCCGCGCAGTGCCTCCGTGCGCACGCCCTGTTTGAGCACCGTGGCCTCGAACACCAGGCAGGCTTCAATGCGCGCTTTCATCGTCTCAAAATCCAGCATGCTCGCCATGAAGTAGACCTGGTCCAGGCAGGTGTCGAGCACGTAATCGGCCCAGGCCATCAAGGCCTGTTCGCTCAGGTTGCCGCGTCCGTCCAGATCGCCCCGGCGCAGGCTGTCGGCATCGGCCAGCAGCGCGTAGTAACGCTCGGTGCTGCGGGCAAAGCCGCGCAGTGGCGACCACAGCCCGCCGGTGTAGCCCATGGCCATGAGCCAGGTGTGGGTGTGCAGCCGCATGACACGCCCGTTGCCATCCACAAAAGGGTGAACCCAGCCCAGGCGCTGGTGCGCGCAGGCCAGTGCCACCAGGGCTGCTTCGCCGCGGCGCACACCGCCGTAAAAGGCGGACCAACGCGCCAGAAACGCCGGCACGCTGGCATGCGCCGGTGCCACATGCTGGCCCACTTGCACGTCACGCCGACGCAACGCGCCGGGCGCGATGGGTTCTTTCTCTGGGGTTACCAGATCGGCCGCAGGCAGGTGGCCGAACAACTCGAGGTGGATGTCCTGCACCGCGTCCGCCGAGTACAGCGCCGTAGCACCCTCTGCCCCGCCATAGCGCTGCTCCAGCGCATGCTCGGCTTCAATGTGGGCCACCGCCAGGCGCTGTTTGGCGGCCAACGCTGCGTCTTTGGAAAAGTCTTGCCGCAGGGCCAGGTCTATCTCGTGCGGGCGGGTGTGCTGGCCCTCAATGCGGTTGGTGTAGTACGAATTCATGCTGCGCAGCAGGCTGCGCAACTCGGGCGGCACGCGGGTGCCGGCCAATGTGGTGGCCAGGCGAGACAGGTCATGCGCCTTGGCCAACAAGGGCTCCATGCGGGCATCGGCGGGCAACAGGGGTTCGAACTGGTGGATCTGGCTGTACATGCTGCTATTTTTGCCAACTTCAATTGTTTTGTAAATAGTTGATATACAACGGTTTTTTTATCAACCTGCCAAGATATTTGCCAACATCAAGCGCGAAACACGGAGCGACGACGATCCACCCCGGTCACGTTCTGCTGCGAATATGCCGTGCTGGTCTCCCTGCTGGAGCCAGACAGCGAGCTGTACAACACCGGCATCGTGGATGTGTTCCACCGCTTCCCCAAGATGTACATCGTCCGCCCACAGTTCTTTCTGCCCATCATCACGCTGCTGCGCAACGCAGCGATGAACTCGCTCAAGTACAAATCGGAGCTTGCGCTGGTCAGGGCTCAGAACATTGACATCACCAACTTTGAAAACAGCATCGATACATTCAAGACCGCATTCGCGCGGAACTACGACCTCGCATCCAATAGCTTCAAAAAGGCTATCGATGAGATCGATAAATCCATCGACCACCTGCAGAAAACGAAGGACGCCCTGCTGGGCACAGATCGGAACCTGCGTCTTGCGAACGATAAGGCGCAAGACGTGACGATCAAGAAGCTGACGCGGGGCAACCCGACGATGGCAGCCAAGTTTGCGGAGCTGAAGAATTCTGGCCTTTCCGACGTCGAATGATCCGTGTTGTGGATGCCTGTTGGGGAGGCTTGATCGCGCTGAGTAGCGTCGCAGAGTGATTTGCTCTTATTTTGATAGCTGCTTGCGTACATTCCACGAGGGCTACAGCCCGCTTTCACGCTAATACCCATCCTCCCGCTGCGCCCGCACCGCCAGCACAAACACCGTGTCAATCGCCGCCACATAGCGGTACAGCGCCACATGGCCACGCGTGGCACGGCCGATGACGAGTTCGCGTTTGCCGTCTTTCGAGGGCCGCCCGATCAGGGGACTGTGGGTCAGGATTTGAATGGCTTCCAGAATGAAAGCGTGGGCGGTTTTGCCATCGTGCCGTGCTGCCGCCGCCACACGGGCTTTGAGGTCGTCTTCAATTCGGATGGTTGTGGTGGCCATGCTGCGGTCTCCTGGTGCAGGGGAAACGGTAGTGCCTTCGTGCTGCAGCCTAAGACTTGAGCATTCCACTCTTTCATCCGCTACGCTGTGACCTTATCCACCCCACTCCGGAGCACCCATGCAACTCGGCTACACCATCCTCTACGTGCCTGACGTACCCGCCACGCTCAAGTTTTACGAGGCCGCCTTCGGGCTCACCACGCGGTTTCTGCACGAAAGCGGGGACTATGGCGAGCTGGAGACCGGCAGCACGGCGCTGGCGTTTTCCAGCCATAGCCTGATGCAACAGCTGGGCAAGAACCCGCAGGCTGCCAAGCCCGAGGCCCCCTGCTTTGAGATTGCGCTGTGCACCCCGGACGTAGCCGCCGCGCTGGAGCGCGCCCTTGCCGCCGGGGCCACGCCCATGCGCCCGCTAGCGGTCATGCCCTGGGGCCAGACGATTGCCTATGTGGCCGACATCAACGGCTTTTTGGTAGAGCTGTGCACGCCCATGGGTTGAGCGTGCCCAGTAGCCAGGCGAAGGACGCTAACCTGCCTGCAGCGCCCGTTGCTTCCCATTAACGGCCGTACAGCGCCGTGGTGGTGGCGGTAGCCAGCTTGTTGGCATTCAGCATGTAGCCAATCAAAGCTGCCGAGGCGTCTGTGGGCACTTCAAGCTTGTCGACCTTCAATGCATACACGGTGAAGATGTAGCGGTGCGCCTTGTCGCCCTGTGGGGGGCACGCACCGCCAAACTCGTTGCCACCGTAGTCATTGCGGCCTTGTTTTGCGCCGCCAGGCAACGCACCGGCTTTGCCCGCGCCCGTGGGCAGGTTGCGCAACGTGGCGGGCAGGTCGTACGCCACCCAGTGCCACCAGCCGCTGCCAGTGGGTGCGTCGGGGTCGTAGGCGGTGATGGCAAAACTCTTGGTGCCAGCGGGTACGCCGCTCCAGCTCAGCGCCGGTGAGGTGTTGCCGCCGGTGCAGCCAAAGCCCTGGAACACCTGTGCTTTGCCCAGCGTGGCACCGTTGCCAAAGTCAGTGCTGCTCAGTTCCAATGCCTGTGCGCCAAAAGACGCACCCAGGCTCAAGCCAAGGGCACACAGGGCGGGGGCAAACAATTTCTTCATGAAAACTCCTGATAAATCCCGAGATCTGAATCGCTGATCCCGATAAGCCGGCACAGTCAGCGCACTTGCGTTGTGTGCTGGGATCAATGGTCCAGGAATTCGCCTTCGCCGGGCGCTCAAAACGGTGCGCCAAACGCTCAGGCGTTGGCTACCTGGCTGGGCTCGACGCCAAACTGCGCCACAAAGCCACGGCTAAAGCTGGCTACCGATTGGTAGCCGCAGGCCAGTGCCACCGACTTCAGGGGGCGGCGACTGGTTTGCAGCAAGCCCAGGCCATGCTGCAGACGGGTTTCACGCAAGATGGCGCGCAAGGAGGTGTCCTCTTGCACCAGGCGCCTGCGCAGGGTGGCGCCACTCGTGTGCAAGGCCAGTTCAAAGTCACCCGAAGTCCAGCTGCGGCCCGGGTCGGCCGCCACCAGCAGGCGGATGCGTGCAGCCACCGAGGGGTCGTGCGCTTGCAGAAACTGGTCGTGCCCGGCACGGGCCAGGGCCAGCAGCAAGCCCAGCATGGCATGGTCGCGCTGGGCGGCGTTGGGCACCTCACCGGTGGGTGCCAGTGCGCCCAGGTAGGCCCGCACCCCCGGCAGCAGGGGCGTAAGGTCGCCACAGCTAAAGGCTTTGGCCGCCGCTGCGGCACGGGCGGTGCTGGTGTGGTGGGCGCCGAGCAAGGTGCGCGCCAGCGCCACCACCCGCCAGGGGAAGGACACCACCCAGGCACGGTAGGCCACCGTGTTGCCCAGTGGGGGCAGGTTCTCCACCCCCATGCGGCAGGCCTGGTGCAGCATGAAAAATTCGCCGCAGGCCACCTCGGCCTGCTTGCCCTCTACATCCACGCGCTTGACCCCCGCCATGGGCACCACCAGCAAGGGCTCGTCCACCTGCACGGCCCGTAAGCGGTAGGCCCGCTGCGCCAGGATGGTGATGTGTTCGGCCCCCGATTCCAGGCCAGCCTCCAGCCACGCGGGCAGGCTCGGGAACACCGGGGTCGACACAGGGAAAGGAAGTAGTACCGAGAGAGGCGTCATGGGCTTGATGCGGTTAGCAAAAACTGCCGTTTGAGGGCGAGTATGGCACGGTGTACGGGATTGCCTTGGGCTTGCCCAAAGCGGGGGTTCCCTGGCGCCCGCCCTAGGCGTGATAGCTATCTATTTAATAGCGTATTGCGCTTATTTGACGAGGGCTAGCGGCCAATTTGTTACAAAGTCTTTGGCCCTACCAAACCCAGCTTCTTATCCCCCGGCGCACAATGCCTTCATCCAAGAACTCCCCGCATGCGCCGCCGCCACCTCCTCCCCATCGCCCTGTGCCTGCCGCTCACCCGGCTGGCCTGGGCGCAACAACAGCCCGCCACCTCCGAGCCTGAGGAAGACGAAGACACGCCGCAGGCGCTGCCGCACTACAAGGTGTCTGCGGCGCGGCTGCAGGCCGCCGTGGCAGAGCGCTTCCCGTTGCGCTACCCGTTGGAGGGGCTGATGAATCTGGACGTGCAGGTGCCACAGCTGCGCCTGCTGCCCGCGCTCAACCGCATGGGTGCCGAGATGGCGGTGCTCGCGGCAGGCCCGGCGCTGCAGCGCCGCCACCAGGGCACGCTGGAGGTGGAGTTTGCGCTGCGCTACGAGGCCAGCGACCACACGGTGCGCGCGCACCAGTTGCGCCTGGCGCGCCTGCAGTTCCCCAGCCTGCAGCCCGACGTGGTGGCGCTGCTCAACACCTATGGCCCCGCGCTGGCCGAGCGCACGTTGCTGGAGGTGGTGCTGCACACGCTACGAGCGCAAGACCTGGCGCTGCCCGAAACGATGGGCATGCAGCCTGGCAGCATTACCGTGACCAGCGAGGGGCTGACGATTGGGTTTGTGCCGAAGGCGCGCTGAGGCGCCCTGGCGGGCAGAGCTGGCGCGCCATACAGCACCACCCTACTCGACCACAATTTCCTTCAACTGCCACGCGGACCGGTTCCGGTACACCACGTCCTGGAGTTCGGGAAGGCTGTCGTAGGGGTAGACGATGAACAGCGGGCCCTTGGTGCGGGGCGGTATGGGCTGGCCGTTCATGCGGTGGGCCAGCACCATGTCGAACTGCGCCGTGTCGCTGACAGGAATGGTGGTTTTGTAGTCGTTGACCGCAATGGCCTGCAAGGCCGTGCCCTGGGCCTTGGCCGCCGCCAAAACGTCGCGCAACAAGGGGCCCGAAAACTTGACCGGCAGGCGGTCCCAGGGGGTGCTGGTGGTAAACGTTTTTTGCGGCAGCGCTTCCAGCATGGCCATGTCGAACTCCGCGCCGCGTGGAGAATTTCTCTCCGCAATCTTGCCGGCAATGGTCAGCACGACCTTGCCGGTGGCGGGCTGCAAGGCCTGGGCGGAACCGGCCAGCAGACACAGCAGCGCCATTGCCAGCGGCCCCAGCACAACGCGAAATGAAGGTCTGCGCATGGTCATGACTCCCGGTTAATACTGCAGTGGTGACCCGATTCAAGCAGCTTGCGCCACGTCTGGCAAGAGCCTTTCAATGGCGGCGATATCCACATCGTCAATTTGGTCCGCGCGCATGTATCGGTCGGCGAATTCCCGCCACAGCCGGCTGTGCAGGAAATAGCGGAACAGGTCGGCATCAATGTGCTGGTCCTTGGCCATGAAGGCCATGATGCGCAGGGTCTCCGTCAGGGTCTTGGCGGCTTTGTAGGGCCGGTCCGCCGCCGTCAAGGCCTCAAAGATGTCGGCCAGCGCCATGACCCGGTCGACCACGGTGAGCTGCTCTGCGCCCAGCTTGCGCGGATAGCCTTTGCCGTCCATTTTTTCGTGGTGGGTGGCGGCAATGTCGGGCACGCGTGCCAGCTGTGCGGGCCACGGCAGGCGGCGCAGCATGATCAGGGTTTGCACAATGTGGTCGTTGATCTTGAAGCGGTCTTCTTCGGTCAGCGTGCCACGCCGCACAGACAGGTTGTACAGCTCGCCCAGATGCTGTTCGTTGGGGGGCAGCGGCATATCGAAGCCATAGTGGTTGTTGGGGTCGCCCTTTTCCACCGGTGGGCGGCGCGCGCCCCAGGGCACCACGTGGTCGGGGCGGTCGGCCAGCAAAGCTTCCTGCACCGGCAAGGGCCGTGCCTGGGGCGATGTGGCGGTGATGCGCATCAGCTCTTGGGCCGACAGGCCCAGCCGGTTGTCAAAGTGGCGGGTCCACGGCGTTTGCGCCAGGGCGCCCAGGCGGGCCACATCGGCCTCGGCCATGAACTCGCCACCGACGTTGCAGCGCGCAACAAACGCGAAATCATCCTGCAATTGCGCGCAGCGCGCATTCCGTGCGGCCTGCAGTGCGGCGCGGTCGCCTCCTTCAGCGACCCCCTGCCAAAACGCCAGCTCGGCATCGCGCAACAGCACTTCAAAGCGCATACGCACTTCGTGGATGCGGTTGTAGATGGTCTCCAGCTTGGTGGCCTTGTCGATGATGTGCTCGGGGCTGGTCACCTTGCCGCAATCGTGCAGCCAGGCGCCCAGGTGGAACTCATAGCGTTCGTCGTCCGTCATGGCAAAGGCGGCGTAGGGGCCGCTCGTGTCGGCGGCCATGCGGTCCACCAGCATGGCCGCGAGTTGCGGCACGCGTTCGCAATGGCCGCCGGTGTAGGGGCTCTTGGCGTCAATGGCATCGGCCATGAGCTTGATCACCGCGTCGAGCAGGGCCTTCTGGGCCTCAATCAGCTGTCGGGTTTCGATGGAGACGGCCAGCATGCCCGAGAGCTTGGTCACAAACTCGATGAACGAGGCCTCGGCATGCCCTTCGTCACTGGCGTACTGCAACACCAACAGGCCCTCCAGCCTGCCGCTGCGGCCCCGCAGCTCGACCTGCAGTTCGGTCACCCCGGGCACCACTTCCTTGCGCGCACCCGGCGGCGTGGACAACGGGGTGTAGTGGATGTGCTTTGCATCGCGGTGGATCAACGTGCCATCGGCGGCAGCTTGCTGCATGGCGCCATCCGCGCCGTCGCTCAGGTACACCACGCCACCCACACAGCGCGTGGCGCCAATCATCTGGTGCAAAACCTGGGACAGCATGCGTTCGACCTGGGGCTCGCGGGCCATGTTCTGGCTGATGTCCAGAAAGGTCTCAATGGTCTGCCCCATGTCGGCCATGACAGCGGACAGGTTGTTGACCTCTCGCACAAAGCTTTCGCGTCGCTGCACCCGGTGAAAGTCAAACTGGCTCATGCGCTTGGCCAGCTCGCTGAGCCGGTCCAGGCTGCGCCCTATGGATGCGCCCGCCAGCCAGCCCAGGGGCATCAGCAACAGCGCCATGCCAACAATCAGGGCCACCAGGCGTAGCGCCTTGGCCTTGAGGTCGCCCAGCAGGTCATCGCTGGGGGCGGCAACCAGCAGGTGCATGCCCTCGGCCGACCACACGTTGAACGGCAGCGTGACGCCCAGCCATTCGACTCCATCGACGTCATAGGGCATGACCTTGCCTTCCTGCAGGTCCATGGCATGCAGCGCCTGCAGGCTGGGAACGCCCAGATCGGCCAGCGGCTTGAAGTCGAACCGGTCTTCGCTTTGCACCAATACCCGGCCCATATCCGGATACGCCAGCACCTGGTTTTTGGCGTTGACCAGTGCCAGCTGCGCGTTGGGACTGGTGCGCATGTCGGCCAGACTGGCGGCCAGATCGTTGAGCACCACGTCGATGCCGAATATGGCCTTTCCGTCGGCGCTGGCCTGGCTCAGCGTGATGCCGACCTGGCGAGTCGTGAAGAAGATGTAGGGGTCGGTAAAGACCGGGTCCACGCTGTTGTCGGCTGCCTTGAACCAGGCGCGGGTGCGCGGGTCGAACTGGTAGCCGGGCACGCTGCGCCGCTCCAGCAGGCGTTTGCTGGCGTCAAAGAACAGGTATTCGCCCTTGCGTTTGCCACCGGCCACCTCTACCGACTGCACCATGAAGTTGGCCTTGGGGGGCGCCGCAAACCGCTCCCGCAGCACCGGCAAGTCCAGGGGGCGGATCAGGAAGAAGGCGCCATCGGCGTAGCCGACGTAGACCGCGGAAATCAGGCCGTTGGCCACCAGCACATCCGAGAGGATGGCGATGCTCTGCAGGCGCTCGTGCGTTGTGGTGGCATCCACCAGGGCCGTGGCGGTGAGCAGCCGCAAGGTGGCTTGGGCGGGCTCCAACATGCGATGGGACTTTTCGGTGATGAGCAGCCCCGCATCACGCGCCGACCGGGCGGCGGCGTCCACCAGCGACTGCCGAGCTCCCATCCATCCCAAGCTGATGATGCACAGGGCCAGGATGACCATGGCCATCACCACGACCGATGCGATGGTCAGCTTGATGGACCAGCCCCGCCGGGGCGGGGCGATGGATGGCGCGGGCGCTACAGACTGCATGGCGGCTTGCTCCCTGGAGTCATTCCAGATACACAGCTTAGCCCAATTCGCCCTGCATTCCTTCGCCTAAACATCGTCAGGGCCGCCGCCGATAATCGGGCGCCATGCCCGATCACACCCCCCTTCACGCCCCTCACGCGGTCTCCCGCCTGCGCACCGAACGGCTGGCCCGCAGCGCCAAGCCCTTCCGCGCCCGTGGTGGCACACACGGGGAGCGCTGCGCGGGCTGCCGTCTGGTGCCCAGCCATTGCCTGTGCGCGCTGCGCCCGGAGGTGGAAACCACGGCCGGGGTATGCCTGCTGATGGCGGACATCGAACCGCTCAAGCCCAGCAACACGGGCTGGCTGATTGCCGATGTGGTGGCCGACACGTTTGCCTTTGGCTGGGCGCGTACCGAGGTAGACCCCGCGCTGCTGGCCCTGCTGGCCGATCCGCAGTGGCAGCCGTATGTGGTGTTTCCGGGAGAGTTTGTGGCGGCGCAGCGCGTGGTCACGGATGTGCAGCCTGTGCCTGGCAAGCGCCCCCTATTTATCTTGCTGGACGCCACCTGGCCCGAGGCCCGCAAGATGTTCCGCAAGAGCCCGTATCTGGACCATTTGCCGGTGCTGAGCCTGGCCTCAGAACAGATATCGCGCTACCAACTGCGCCGCTCCCGGCGCGGTGACCACTTTTGCACGTCCGAGGTGGCAGCCCTGTGTCTGGATCTGGCCGGCGAGCCGCTGGCGGCGCAGACGCTGGAGGCGTATCTGGATGTGTTCACCCACCACTACCTGCGGGCCAAGAACCAGTTGCCGGTGCAGTGGGAGGACGCCGCGCATGCGCGACTGAGTAGCCTGGCTTAGCGCCAGCCGCGGTGCCAGCCGTGATGGGGGTGGCGCCAGCCCCAGCCGCGTTGGGCGTGGTGTTGCCATGCGTAACCCGCACCGGGCACGGCGTAGGTGGGTGCGACGTAGACCGCGCCCCCTCGTGCGCCATAGTAGCCGGGCTCCGCGCCAGCGGGCACCACGACGCAGCCACTGAGGACGACCGCGGCACATGCTGCGGCGACACAGCTTAGAGTTGAAAGAGTCTTCATGGAGGATGCTCCTTGTATTGGGGAATGCTGTTTCAAGCCCCTACACAACGCCAGCCACGGTACCGATGCCGACCCTGCCACGGTAAAGCTATGGCAAACCCGCGTGCACAATCGTATCGATTGCGTTACATATTCACCTTGCGCAAGCCTATCCAACCCACTGCCCTACACACCAGCATGTCCATTCAACTCCAACGCAAGCGCGGCGCCCCAGTGGCGCAAACTATCCAGATCCGGGAGCATCATCTCGTTGCCGATGTGTCAGTCGCCGGGGGTGGTGGGGACGAAGGCCCCAGCCCACACGACTTGTACGACGCCGCATTGGGGGCCTGCAAGGCCGCAACCGTGATGTGGTTTGCTAACAAAAAGGGCATCGCGGTGGACGACATCCGCACCGAAGTGGTCAGTGACGCCAGCCAGGAGCGCAGCGGGGTCTACAAGCTCAGCACCCGGCTGGTGATCAGCGGCACCATCAGCGATGCCGAATTTGCGCAACTGGTGGCCGTGGCCGAGAAATGCCCCGTGCACAAACTGATGACCACGGTGACCACGGAAATCACCACCAACGTGGAGCGCGCGGCATGAGCGCACCGCTGTTACTGACAGCACACACCAAGGACCTTGGCGGCGGTTTCATGGTGCGCCGCCTGTTGCCCGCAGGTCAGCGCCAGGCGGTGGGGCCATTTGTTTTCTTCGACCACATGGGCCCTGTCACGGTTACACCCGCAGACAACCACGACGTGCGCCCGCACCCGCACATCGGACTGGCCACGCTGACGTATTTGTTCGAAGGCGTAATCCTGCACCGCGACAACCTGGGATATACGCAGCGCATCGAGCCCGGCGCCATCAACTGGATGACGGCAGGCAGCGGCATCGTGCACTCCGAGCGCAAGCCCGAGTCCGAGCGCAACAGCACCTACGTCAACCACGGCCTGCAACTGTGGCTGGCGTTGCCCCAGGCCGAGCAGGAAGTCAAAGCCAGCTTCACCCACACGCCCGCGCACGCCATACCCGAGGTGCGCGATGGCGTCGCCCGGGTGCGGGTGCTGGTGGGGCAGGCGCTGGGGGCCGAGTCGCCGGTGGCCACCCTGTCGCCCACGCTGTATCTGGATGTGCAGTTGCCCGCGGGCAGCGAATGGACCTTGCGCATGCTGGCCGAAGAGCAGGCCGTGTATGTGGTGCAGGGTGAGGTACACATCGACACGCAAGCCCTGGCGCCGCACACCATGGCGGTGTTGGCGGACGCTGCTGTGCTGACGGCCGGGCCTGAGGGTGCGCGCCTGGTGGTGATTGGTGGTCAGCCCCTGGGGCGGCGCTTTATCTGGTGGAATTTCGTGTCCACCAGCAGAGAGCGCATTGAGCAGGCGGCTAGGGATTGGACGGCAGGCGATGCCAGCGCTGGCATGGGCCAGGTGCCCGGTGAGACGGAGCGCATCCCCTTGCCAGAACCAAAGGGGAATGCGTGAAATCTGCGGAAAAGAATGTGTTTGACGAGGCGTACTACCAGCGCTACTACTTCAACAAGAAAACCAGCGTGGTCGATCCCGAGCATGTGGAGCGGCTGGGTGCGTTTGTCTGCAGTTACCTGCAGTTCATCCGGGTGCCGGTGCAGCGCGTGCTGGACGTGGGCTGCGGCATCGGGCTATGGCGCGATGTGATCAAACGCCACTTTCCGCAAGCGCAGTTCCACGGCGTGGAGTACAGCGAGTATTTGTGCGGCCGCTTTGGCTGGGAGCGCGGCTCGGTGGTCGACTACCAGGCCGGCGCGCCCTTTGACCTGGTGATCTGCCAGGGCGTGTTGCCCTATCTGAGCGCAGCCGACGCCAAGCTGGCCATGCGCAACCTGGCGCGGCTCAGCCAGGGCGCGCTGTATGTGGAAGCCGTGGCGCGCGAGGACTGGGAGCAGGACATCGTCGACGACGAGTTGACCGACCCCCGCCTGTTCAAGCACCGCGCGCAGCTCTACCGCCAGGGCCTGGCGGAAGGATTTACGGAGCTGGGCGGCGGGGTGTGGCTGAGCCGGCAGTCGGATCTGCCGGTGTTTGCGCTGGAGCGCGCCAGCGATCGCTAGGCGGCCAGCGCGTAGTCGGTATAGCCCTTGGCGCCGGGCGTGAAGAAGCTGCCCATGTCGGGCGCGTTCAAGGCTTTGCCGGTTTGCAGGCGCTGCACTAGATCCGGGTTCGCCAGGAAGGCACGGCCCAGTCCGACCAGGTCCACCAGTCCCTCGTTCACTGCCTGTTGGCCCGAGGCCTGGTCGAAGCTGCCACCGATGAAGAAGGTGCGCGGCCAGGCCTTGTGCAGCGCCTGCTTGAACGTGGCGGGCACTACCGGTGCGCCCATGGCGGCTTGGTCCGCCACATGCACATAGACCAAGCCCGCCTCTGCCAGCAATGGCAGCAATTTGAAGTAGGTTTCTTCCAGCTCAGGATAGGCAGCCATGCCGCCGTTGGCACCATAGGGCGACAAGCGAATGCCGACCTTGTCGCCACCAATCGCCGCAGCGGTCTCGCGCGCCACTTCGGCAACAAAACGGATGCGTTTGTCCACGCTGCCACCCCACGCGTCGGTGCGCTGGTTGGTAACAGGGCTCAGGAACTGCTCCAGCAGATAGCCATTGGCAGCGTGCAGTTCAACGCCATCAAAACCAGCGGCGATCGCGTTTTTTGCGGCGTGCACAAATTCGGCCTTGGCTTGAAGAATGTCAGCCTCGGTCATCGCTTGTGGCACCGGGTAGTCCTGCATGCCCAGAGAGTCGGTGTACATTTTTTCAGCCAAGGCCAGCGCGCTCGGCGCCACAATTTTGGCGTCGGCCGCCATGTTGGCCGGGTGGCTGACGCGGCCGCAGTGCATCAGCTGGGCAAAGATCTTGCCGCCTTTGGCATGCACGGCGTTGACGACCGGCTTCCAGGCCTGCACTTGCGCGTCACTCCACAGGCCGGGAATGCGGGCATAGCCCTTGCCGTTGGCCGAGGGTGCAACGCCCTCCGACACGATCAGGCCGGCGGTGGCACGCTGTCCGTAGTACTCGGCCATCGGGTCCTGCGGCGTGCCGGTCGCATCGGCGCGGCAACGTGTCATGGGGTTCATGACCAGGCGGTTGCTCAGGGTGATGTTGCCCATGCGGTAGGGTTCGAAAAGGTTTTTGGTGGTATTGCTCAAGGGAAGCTCCGGTTACTGGGGTTGGTGAGGGTTAAGGGCACGTTATGCCCTGGTGGGGAATTGCAGCTGCGGCGCAATGGAATCCGTTGGTGATCGGTATCTTCAGAGCCGACCTTGCTGGCGCAGCAGCAGCGCCCGCTCGCGGATGCCGGCCTGGCCCTGGCGCAGCGTCTCGGCACTGGTGTGCACCGAATACGGCCCCATGAACAAGTCATGCGGGTGCTGCACGCCCGAGCCGAGCACAAAAGCGGTGTCGGTCTGCGATTCAAAGGTGATGGCGCTGCCGGATGCGTCAAACGCCACCAGGTCGCCGGTACTCAATGCGGTGGGAGCCGTCAACGCGCCCTCCCCCACCGCCACCCACGCCACGGTGTGGCCGGCGGGTGGCTCAAAGTGCCAGGTTTCGCCGGCCTTCAGATGCACACCCAGATACGCCATATCGGACGGCGCGGGAATAGGGCTGGTCTGGCCACCATGGCTGCCCAGCAGCACGCGCGCCGGGCCAACACGGGGCACTTCTGCAGGCCCCAGGTAGATGCTGTGGGCCGTGGCCAGCTCCAGCTCGGGCGGCATGGCCACCCACAGCTGGAAGCCCAGCACGCGTTCGGTGTTGAGGGGTGCACCGGTATGCCAGACGCCACCGCCGGCCATCATCCATTCCACGCCACCAGTGGGCAGCGTTCCGCGCGCGCCGTGTTCGCCAGTGGTGTCTTCGTAGTTGGCCTGGCCGGACATCAGGTAGGTCAGCGTGGCAATGCCCGAGTGCGGATGCATGCCAAACTGCGGTGGCTGGCCGCCCGCGGGCACCTCAAAGCGGTCCAAAAAAATAAAGGGCTTGAGCACCTGGCCCAGGTCCGACGGACTGACCAGACGGGTGATGGGGCCGTGGCTGCTGCCACGGGTTCGCTGAACGATGGCGCGGTGGAGGGGTGTGCGTGCATTCATGGTCCAGATAGCGTAAGGTCGCAGGCATTACTTGAGTAGATGCCACAATTGGCATTCACTATGCCGTTTTCACCAGGAATCTCATGCTCGACCTGAACCAGATGGCCTTGTTTGTGCAGGTGGTGCAGGCGGGCAGCTTTGCCGAGGCCGCGCGCCGCCTGGGCATGCCGCCCACCACGCTGAGCCGCCAGGTGGCGCAGTTGGAAGACGCGCTGCAAGCCCGGCTGCTGCAGCGCACCACCCGCAAGCTGACGCTGACCGACGCCGGGCGCACGCTGTTTGACCAGTGTGCCGAGCAGATTGACGCACTGAAGAATGCCGCCAGCCAACTGGCCGGTGACAACCACACGCCCAAGGGCACCATCCGCGTAGCGGCATCGGCCGGGTTCTTTGAGTTCTTCCAGATGGAATGGATCGCTGAGTTCCTGGACCGCTACCCCGGTGTGCAACTGGAGTTTGTGCTGGCCGACGCCATGGCCGACTTCATTGGCGAGGGGATTGACGTGGCGTTTCGCGGCAGCCCGGAGATGCCGGACTCCAGCCTGGTGGCGCGCAAGGTGGTCAGCGGCTACCTGGCCTTGGCCGCCAGCCCCGCCTACCTGGCGGCACGCGGAACGCCGCGCACGGTGCAAGACCTGGCGGCCCACGACTGCATCCGCGCGCTCGGCCAGACCGCCGGGCCCACCACGTGGCGGCTGAACGGGCCGGATGGCGCCACGCAGATCGCCGTGACAGGGCGCTTCAGCGCCAACAGCGGCCCGGCGCAAAAGAAGGCGGCCATTGGCGGCCTTGGCATTTGCCTGCTGCCCATCAGCTCGCTGCAGCAGAGTTTTCACGCGGGTGAACTGGTGGAGGTGTTGCCCGGCGTGGCCTGCAGCGTGGGCAATATGTATGTGGTCTACCCCAGCCGGCGCCACGTGCCGCGTGCGGTGACAGCGTTTGTGGAGATGACGGTGCAGCGGCTGGCGCCGTTGTTACAGCCGCCGTTTGCCCACGCAGCGCCAACGGCTTGAGCGTTTGCTACCAAAATAATAGCTGTTCGAGCATATCCCACGAGGGCTAGCGATTGATTTTCATCGCAACCTTCTGGCCCAAACGCCCCCCGCCCTGCATCAACCCAGACGCTCCATGCGGATGGTCTTCACAAACCCCATGATGGTGGGCAGGGCCTCCAGTTCGGCAATCGCCATGCGCAGCAGGCGCTGCTGGGTGCGGTCCGTGAGCACCACCACGGCGTTCAACTGCGCATCATCGGGGTGCTCCAGCACCTCCAGTTGCTGCACCCGCACGCCCGCCTCGGCCAAATGGCCCAGGATTTTGGGCAGCGTGCGTGACAGACTGGCCACATCCAGACGCAGGTAATAGGCCGTCTGCACATCGTCGATGGCCGCCACCGGCAGCTCGACGATGGCATGGTGCTGAAACGCCAGCGACGGCACGCGGTGCCGGTGCACCACGCCGGTGGAACGCGCCAGGTCCACCAGGTCGGCAATGACGGCCGACGCCGTCTGCTCGGAACCCGCACCGGCGCCGTAGTACATGGTCACACCGGCCGCATCGCTCTTCACCATCACCGCGTTCATGGATCCGTGGACCTGGGCCAGCAAATGGTCGGCCGCCACCAGCGTGGGATGCACCCGCAGCTCCAGCCCCTGCGCATTGCGTTTGGCAATGCCCAATAGCTTGACGCGATAACCCAGGCGCTCGGCAAAGGCCACATCCACTGCGTCCAGCTGCGTGATGCCTTCCACATGCACCTTGTCAAACTGGATGGGCACGCCAAAGGCATTGGAGGCCAGCAGCGTCAGCTTGTGCGCGGCGTCCACGCCCTCCACGTCAAACGCGGGGTCGGCCTCGGCATAGCCCAGGCGCTGGGCATCGGCCAGCGCTGCGGCAAAGCTGACGCCCTTGTCCTTCATTTCGGACAGGATGTAGTTGGTCGTGCCGTTGATGATGCCGGCAATCCATTCGATGCGGTTCGCCGTCAGGCCTTCGCGCAGCGCCTTGATGATGGGGATGCTGACGGCCACCGCGCCTTCGTAGGCCACCACCACGCGCTGGGCTTGGGCGGCGGCAAAAATCTCGCTGCCGTGCACGGCCAGCAGGGCCTTGTTGGCCGTGACTACATGCTTGCCGTTTGCAATCGCCCGCAGCACCAGGTCCCGCGCGATGGTGGTACCGCCGATCACTTCCACCACGACGTCGATGTCCGGGTGGTTGACGACGAGGAACGGGTCATCGACCAGTTCCACATCCTCGTCCACCAGGCGGGCCGCGCGCGCCAGGTTGCGCACCGCGACCATCGCAATCTCCATGCGCCGGCCGGTGCGGGCCGCAATCACCTCGGCGTTGCGTTGCAACACGGTGTAGGTGCCCATACCCACGGTGCCCAGGCCCAGCATGCCAATACGCAGGGGCGCAAGGGCGTGCAGGGGCATCGCATGGGAATGGCGATTGACAGCAAAACTGGCTTGATGATCTTGGTACATAAGAAAACTCTCTCCGACGAACAGTTGCTAACCCAGCTGCCTGTGCTGGGTTTGTTCTATGGGGGAGAGACACCAGTAGGCAGCCGGAACGGCCACCTGAACGACGCTCAGGCGGCCGTGTTCATAATGGTGGTAATCATGTTGTGGGCATCCATGGCCAACGTGATTGCAGCAATCACGGGCGCCCCGCCACACACCGCTTGCACGGTGTTGATAGGCTTAGGCTGGAAACGGCACAACATGGGTTTGAGCATAACACGCCGGTTGGACACGGCCGTGCGTGCACCGTTGCACGGTGTGATTCGACTACCATGCTTTCCATGATTTCCTCCCTTGACCGCACCCAGCCCGACGGCCGTTTTGTGCTGGTGCTGGGCGGAGCCAATATGGACATCTCTGGCAGCACCGCGCAGCCGCTGGTGCTGTCCGACTCCAACCCGGGGCGCATTCGCTGTGCACCGGGTGGTGTGGCCCGCAACGTCGCCGAGAACCTGGCGCGACTGGGTAACACCACCCGCCTGCTGACCGCCGTGGGCGACGACCTGTATGGCCGCAGCCTGCTGGACTCAACCCACAATGCCGGTGTGGATGTGCGCGGCAGCCGGGTGCTGGCGGGTGAGGCCACATCGACCTACTTGTCACTGCACGGCCCCGACGGGGACATGGCGGTTGCCGTGAACGACATGGGTATTCTGGAATGCATCACGCCGGAAATACTGGCACCCTGCGCGCCGTGGGTGCAGCAGGCCGCGGCGCTGGTCGTGGACTGCAATGTCAGCGCACAGGCACTGGACTGGTTGTTTGCCAACCGTGGTGCGACGCCGGTTTTTGTGGATGCCGTGTCGGCTTTCAAGTGTGTGCGCATGCAGCCCTGGCTGGCCCATGTGCACCTGCTGAAAGCCAACCGACTGGAAGCACAGGCGCTGTGCCAGTTTGGAATCGACAGTGACTCCGACATCGAACGGGCTGCCCAACATTTGCACACGCTGGGTGTGGAGCAGGTCGTGCTGAGCCTGGGTGATCGCGGCGTCTACTGGAGCGACCGCAACGCGGGCCAGGGCTGGCACGGTGCGCTGCCCTGCAGCGTGGTCAATGCCACTGGAGCTGGTGACGCCTTGATGGCCGGCCTGGTGCACGCCTTTGTAGCCCAGCAGGACCTGCGCGCGTCCATACCCTTTGCGCTGGGCTGCGCAGCGCTGACGTTGACGTCCGAGCAGGCCAACCATCCGGGGCTGTCGGTGGCGGCCGTCACGCAGTACATGCACAATGCCCAACCACTATGACGCATACGAATCCCTATCTCGACATCCACCCCGAGGTTGCACAGGCATTGGCGCACAACAAGCCCGTGGTGGCCCTGGAGTCCACCATCATTTCGCATGGCATGCCTTATCCGCAGAATGTGGCAACTGCCCTGGAGGTGGAGGCCGAAGTGCGCAAACACGGTGCGGTGCCGGCCACCATCGCCATCGTCAACGGACGGCTCAAGGCGGGGTTGACACAAGAAGAGATCGAGGTGCTGGGCACGACAGGGCGTGGCGTGACCAAGGTCAGCCGCCGTGATATTCCCTTCATCGTGGCGGCCGGCGCAACGGGCGCGACCACCGTGGCGTCAACCATGGTGATTGCCGCGATGGCCGGTATCCGTGTGTTTGCCACTGGCGGCATCGGCGGGGTGCACCGCGGCGCCGAGCTGAGCTTTGATGTATCGGCGGATTTGCAGGAGTTGGCGCAGACGCCGGTGGCCGTGGTCTGTGCCGGTGCCAAGTCCATTCTCGATCTGCGCCTGACGCTGGAATACCTGGAGACGCATGGTGTGCCGGTAGTCGGTTACCAGACTCCGTGGTTGCCGGCCTTTTTCACCCGCGACAGCGCGTTCAAGGTGGACTACCAGCTCGACACGCCACAGGCCATCGCCGAGGTCATGCACGCCAAGTGGGCCATGGGTCTGCGCGGTGGCATGGTCGTGGCCAACCCGATCCCTGAAGCCTTTGCGATGCCCCGGGCCGCCATCGATGCGGCCGTGGAGCAAGCGCTGCAGGAGGCGCAGGCGCAGGGTATTGGCGGCAAGGAGTCGACGCCGTTCTTGTTGGCCCGGGTTTGCGAACTGACGGGTGGCGACAGCCTGGCCGCCAACATCCAATTGGTGCTGAACAACGCCAGGCTGGCGTCTGCCGTGGCCCAGGCCTACGGGTCTTTGGACCAGTGTGCTGCGCGGCCCAGCGGTGAAACCTAGGTGACCGACAGAACGGGGGTTTGCTCCTAAGCTTGCGGGCATCTCAAACGTGCCACGCACTTAATCCTGGAACAATTGCCATGAACGAACTCTTTTCCCTCAAAGGCCGCACGGCCCTCATCACCGGCGGCTCGCGCGGCATTGGCCGCATGATCGCCGAAGGCTTCTTGAAGCAGGGCGCCAGGGTCTACATCAGCGCGCGCAAGGCCGCGGCCTGCGACCAGACGGCGGCAGAACTGTCGGCCCTGGGAACCTGCGTGTCCCTGCCAGCGGACGTTTCAACGGTGGAAGGCGCACGCGCCTTGGTGGCCGCCTATGCGGCGCATGAAGACCAGCTCGACATTCTGGTCAACAACGCCGGTGCCGCATGGGGTGCGCCGTTTGACGACTTTCCCGAGAGCGGCTGGGACAAGGTGGTGGACCTGAACCTGAAGACCCCGTTCTTCCTGACCCAGGCCCTGCATGGCCATCTGACCAAGGCGGGCAAAAGCCAGGTCGCCAAGGTCATCAACATCGCCTCCATCGACGGCGTGTCCGTCAACCCGCAGGAAACCTATTCGTATGCAGCCAGCAAGGCCGGCCTGATCCACCTGACACGCCGCATGGCCTTGCACCTGGCCAAGGACAACATCTCCGTCTCGGCGATTGCACCCGGTGCCTTTGCGTCAGACATGAACAAGGACGCCCGCGACCACGAAGCGCAGGTGTCGGCGCGCATTCCCGCCGGGCGCATCGGCACGACGGAAGACATGGCCGGTGCCGCCATCTACCTGGCCTCGCGCGCGGGGGACTACGTGGTGGGCTCCACGCTGGTAGTGGACGGTGGCGTGACGCACGCGCGGGGGTAAATGACCACGTCGCACTGGAGCCATCCCGGTACCCGTGCCGCGTTCTGGGACGGCGTGCGCGATACCCTGGCCGTGGTTCCGTCCTACCTGCCATTCGCCCTGGTGTGTGGCGTGGCATCGGTCAACGCAGGGTTGAGCACCAGTGCAGCGGTGGCCCTGCCCGCGCTGGTGTTCGCCGGCTCGTCCCAGGCGGTGCTGACGCAGTTCATCCAGAGTTCAGCCTCTTTGTGGGTCGCGATACTGTCCGGCTGCGTGATCAACCTGCGCATGGCGGTCTACAGCGCGGCCTTGAGCCCCAAGGTCAAGCAGTTCAGCACCGGTCAACGCATGCTGATTGCCGCTTTTCTAATCGACAACAGTTTTGCGTTCATGCAAAAGCGCGAGCTGGCCAACCCCAGGGACCCGCACCTGATTGCCTACTACGCCGGCCTGACCGCGGTGTTCTGGCCCAGCTGGCTGCTGTTTTGCATGGTGGGAATCTTTGCCGGCAACATCGTGCCGGCCAGCTGGCAGCTCGAATTCGCGATCCCGCTGTCCTTCATCGCCATTCTGGCGGGCTCGGTGCGCAGTGTGCCCATGGCGGCGGCGGCCGTCGTGGGCGGACTGGCCAGCATCATCCTGTTTGCGCTGCCGCTGAAACTGGGCCTGGTGGCAGCATGCCTGGCGGGTTTACTGGCTGGCCTTGTGATGGAAAAAGGAGTGCAGTGGTGGACAACACGCAAAGCTGGATAGTCGTGCTGGGCCTGGCGGTCGGCACGTTCCTGATACGGTATTCCTTCATCGGCCTGTTGGCGGACCGCACCATGCCGCATTGGCTGGACCGTGCGCTCAAACTGATGGTGCCGGCCATTTTTGCCGCCATCGTGCTCGGCGGCGTGGTCATGGTGGGCGGCCAGGTGGCCGACCTGACGCAGTGGCCTCGCTATGCCGCAGCTGCGGTGGCCTTCATCGTGGCGATTGCCAGCCGGGGCAGCATGCTGGGCACGGTGATAGCGGGCATGGCGGTCTTGCACGGACTGCCATGGCTACTGCGATGACACTGCACCACTGCCGCTCGCACGCGCCAACGCCGCACGCGCGCCGGCCAGGGACTGCAGCCGCTCGCGCAAGTAGTCCGCAAGACGCGGTTGCTGGCTGAAGGCGACGTTAAATCGGATGTGGGCATCGGCCTGGTTGTCGGCGCTGAAAGTGGCGCCGCGCACCAACAAAATCTTGTTGCGATAGGCGTCCTGCACCAGCAGATTCAGATCCACATCGTCGAGCACTGAGGCCCACAAGAACAAGCCGCCCTCGCCCGGGTGGTCCAACACCAAGCCGGCGGCGCTCAGCTGGCGCGCGCTGGCATGGCGCGCGGCCAGCAGCTTGGCGTTCAGGCGGTCCAGGTGCTTGCGCCAGCGTCCGGCGGCCAGCACTTCCAGCATCACATATTCATTGAGCGCGGGCGTGGTCAACACTGAATAGATCTTCTCGCGCATCAGGGCTTTGAGCAGCGTGGGGTCGGCTGCCATGTAGCCGATGCGCAGCGCCGGGCTCAGGGCCTTGCAGAAGCTGGAGTAGTAGATGACGCGGTCCAGCCCCGACAGGCTGGCCAGGCGCGTGGCGTGGCCAGGATGGAAGTGCCCTTGTACATCGTCCTCGGCAATCAAAAACCCGTATTGCTGCGCCAGCATCAACACCTTGTGCAGATTGGCGGCGGTGCTGCTCCAGCCGGTCGGGTTGTGCAGCACGGTCTGGATGAAGAGGATGCGCGGGCGATGCTCGCGGCACACGGCTTCCAGCTGCTCCAGGTCCAGGCCGTCGGGGCGGCGTTTGACGGACACGGTGCGTATGCCGTCCTTGCGCAAGCGGTCAAACATCAGAAAGTAGCCGGGGTCTTCCACCAGCACTGTGTCGCCGGGCTGCAGGAAGGCGCGGCAGATCAGGTCGATGGCGTGGGTGCCGCCGTAGGTGGTGAGGATACACCCGGCATCCACCGCAATGCCCGTGTTACGCAGCACCATGGCAATGCGTTCGCGCAATTCCGGCAGTCCTTGTGGCGGGCAGCGCGATGCCATGCCGGCGCTGGAGCGGGCCAGGCCGCGTTGCACCGCTGCGGCGGGTACCGCGTCTTCCAGCCAAGCCGGTGGCAAGGCACCGCTGCTGGCCAACAGCACGCCGGCGCGTTGGTCGTTCGCCTGCTGGGCCAGCCACACGCCTTCTTGTTCTTCGCCAGCCTCCAGTGCGACGACGTCGGGCACGGCAGTATGGCGAGCCTCACGCACAAAGTAGCCGGCGGTGCCGCGTGACTCAATCAGCCCCAGCGCCATCAGGCGGTCATAGGCGGTGACGACCGTATTGGGGCTGACCGCCAACTGGGCGGCCAATTGGCGGATGGACAACAGGCGCGCAGCCGCGGGCAACTGGCCGCCGGCGATGCGTTCGCGAAGGTGCAGCTCGATCTGGTCGGCCAGTGCAGTGGGGGCGTTGCGGTCTAGGGAAAACACACGACGAGGTTACAACAGAAAGGTTACGGCCAGCCCGACGAGCATGGCGCCCATGGTCAGGTTGAAGATGCGCTGCTTGCGCGGGTCGGTCAGTGCGCGACGAATGGCCACACCAAACAAGGCCCACATGGATGCACTGGGAAAGCCGATCAACAGCCCCACCACGGCCACCAGCAGTGCGCCCACCGGCGCACTCAAACCCACCGGCATGAACACCGAGGCCAGCGTGATGGACTTGACCCAGCTCTTGGGGTTGACCGCCTGGAACAGCGCGGCCTGGGTAAAACTCAGCGGCTTGGTTTCGCGTGCGTCGCCCAACGAACTGGCGCTGAGCTTCCAGGCCAGAAACACCAGGTACAGCGCGCCGGTGATCCGCAAGATCTGGTGCAGCACCGGGAAGGCCACAAACAGGCTGCCCAACCCCAGGCAGGTCACAAAGGTCTGCACCGCCACGCCGCTGTTGGTGCCAAAGATCTGTGGCAGCGCACGGCGGTAGCCGAACATCGCGCCCGACGTCGCCAGCATCACATTGTTCGGCCCCGGCGTGCTCGACATCACAAAACAATAGGTCATCAAGGGCAGCAAATCGGGCAGCATCGCGCAGGCTCCAGAGTCAGGCCTTGACTGTAGGGCGAGGCCATCGCGCCGCCAAGACACAGACACCGCGCTGCGCATTGCGATGTATCAGTCCGTACGGGAGTACAGACGCCAGGATGGCGACCGTGAAGCACCGCCCGTGCGCCCCGTAGACGCACTAGCGAGGCGCGCAACAACGTCCCGGCACAGCGCGGCCGTAGCCGCCCTCCCTATGTGCCTGCAGGGGCGTTGGGCATTCCTACGGTCTGGGTCAGCAGTATTTGCTGGTCGGCATCCAGCCCCATGCTCTGACCCAGCGCGGTGCGGTCGAACCACGCACGCATCACGGTCGCCAAACCGGTCGAGGCGCAATACAGGTAAACGTTTTGCGCCATGGCCCCCGCCGCGATGGAGGCATAGGACTCACGGTGGGTGGCCGGAATCGTCTTCATGCGACCATGATCCGCCACGTACACCAAATCCAGCGGCGCGGTGTCGACAAAATCCTGATAGCCGGTCACACGCCGAACATCGATGGCAGCCACCAGATGCAGCATGTGCACGCTAGGCTCATACCGATAGAGGCCGGTTGCCAAGGCTGCATACAAATCGACTTCCTGGGCGTTCATGGCACTGGGCGTGGTGCGCCCACCCAGCGCTGCCCGGTTGACGCCTGCGGCCGCCCACAAGAGGTCAGACAGGGTTTGCTGGGGCAACAACGTGGCCTGGAAATCGCGTTGCGACTGCCGCGCCGCCAGCGCCTGCATCAATGGCATTCCACCGGTCATTACCGGTGTCGGCAGATGGATGGACTTGCTCACATCAAACTCCAAGGGTGTGGGTTTGAGTTGCCCAATCAGCCCTAAGGCGATCTTTGTCAGCGTATTCATACGGCGATCCTCCAGACGCGCCATGTTATGGCGGTGGTCGCCGCTTCACTTGATTTTTGTCAGTTTTGATGCATGGCTGTGGTTTGGCTGGCTTATTGATGCCCAGGCGAACAGGCCCCGGCAGGCCCTTGGTGGGCGCGCGGCGACAATGTGGCTGCGGCACTTCGTGCGCAAGAGCCTCCCGTCCATACCAGAATCCGTAATATGACCCAAGACGCGACCCCAACAGACACGCCCAAGGTGGCCGAGATGTGCGATGCCTGCGCAGGCATCCAGCAGCACTGGCGCAAAGCCAAAGGTCACCCCGAACTGATACAAGGGACCCACCGCAACGTGGCACACCGGCATGGATCGGTCACCATCACCAAGTATCGCTGCGAGCGCTGTGGCACGGTTTGGGAGTATGAGAACAACAAGGTCAACCGCCAAGCCGGCTGGTCGGTCATAGCGCGGTAGGCGGGAGACGATTCAAGCGTCTGCTGCGTCCGGCGATTGCGTGGGCATGTCGCCCTGCGCCTTCCACTTCTGGTAGCAGTCCAACCCGCAAAAGTGCACCACGTAATCCGTGGCTTCTGACACGGTGGCTTCGGAGACTGGCACCTCTTTCAAACAGATCTCACAGGCGACTGTCTCCAATTCGGCTGGTTTGTCGGTGATGGTCATGTGGCACCTCCTGTGCGTCTGAATCAACTATAGCGTTTGATTGGCGCAATTCCAGTGGCGCGCGGGCCGCTCAAGCCGTAATGGCCACCAGCACGCTGCAATGTGAGAGACCAATCAGGGACTTCGAGACCGAAGTCTTCCACCAGCGCGCGGCCCAACTGTTCAGGTGCTTATGGCCGACCACGATCAGGTCGGCTTCTATCTTTTTGGCATACCCGGTGATCTCTTCCACCGTGTCGCCGGTCAACAACATGCCCTTGGCCTGGTAGCCCGAGGCCTGCAGACGCTGCAAACCATCTTCCAGCACGTTTTGCATGCCCTGTTTTTCGCGCTCCATCATGGCGCTGTCATACACACCGCCTTCGATGGACACCAGCCCGATGGTTATGGGCAGCACGGCCACCAGTGCCAGTTCCGCCTGGGACCACTGCGCCAATTCGCGGCAATCGAGCAGCGCCTTCTGGCCGCTGGGTGATCCGTCATAGGCCAACAAGATGCGTTTGTACATGGTGTGCTCCTGGATGGTGGCGGGTGTGGGGTCCTTGGTGCCAAGCATAGGCCGCCTTTCGGTTTTGGGCAACCCTGCACCGGTCCGGACATCCTTGGGCCCGCCAAGGTTTCACAGGCGTTGGCACAATGGCGGCCATGACGCAGAACCCCACTACAAGCATCACCCACCCCATACAACGCAAATGGCCTGCCCGGCATCCCGAGCGGCTGCAGCTGTACTCGCTGCCCACGCCCAATGGCGTCAAAGTGTCTATCCTGCTCGAAGAGCTGGGGCTGCCCTATGAGGTGCACCTGGTCAGCTTCGAGACCAACGACCAGATGTCGCCTGAATTTCTGGCGCTCAACCCCAACAACAAGATTCCCGCCATCCTGGACCCCAATGGCCCCAACGGCCAGCCCTTGGCGCTGTTCGAGTCCGGTGCGATTCTGATCTATCTGGCGGAGAAGACCGGGCAATTCATCCCACAGGATGCGGCGCAGCGCTACGAGACCATCCAGTGGTTGATGTGGCAAATGGGCGGCGTGGGGCCGATGTTTGGCCAGCTCGGTTTCTTCCACAAGTTTGCCGGCAAAGACTACGAGGACAAGCGCCCGCGCGACCGCTACGTGGCCGAAGCCCGGCGCCTGCTGGCGGTGCTGGAGCAAAGGCTGACCGGCCGCACCTGGGTCATGGGCGACGACCTCACCATTGCCGACATCGCCATCTTCCCGTGGGTGCGCAACCTGGTTGGGTTCTACGGTGCTGGCGATCTGGTGGGCATTCAGGACTTCCCACAGGTGCGTCGTGTGCTGGACGCGTTTGTGGCGCGTCCGGCGGTCTCCCGCGGACTGGCAATACCGCAACGCTCCTGAATTTGTAGCTACGAACCCATATTCCACGAGGGCTACACGGCATTTTTACCAATGCAGAAAGCCCAACCGGATATCAACGCCCCTTCCATTCCAGAAAGCCCCCAGTGACCCATCCTATCTACGCCGCGTCCATCCCCGTCTTTACCCAGATGCTCGGCGGTCTCCAGACGGTATTGCGCAAAGCCGAGGCGCATGCCACCGAAAGGAAGATCGACCCCAACGCCTTGCTGCAGGCCCGCCTGTTTCCGGACATGTTTCCGCTGCAGCGCCAGGTACAGGTGGCCTGCGATTTTGCAAAGAGCGTGTCGGCCCGTCTGGCAGGCGTGGAAGTCCCCAAGATGGAAGACACCGAACAGACATTCGCCGACCTGCAGGCCCGCATTGCCGCGGTCCTG
>Ga0208514_100223_pt1 | contig 40921 bp, 27 predicted proteins | sample LakWasMet70_HOW9_2_FD_183900 | JGI IMG/M metagenome (GOLD analysis project Ga0208514, IMG submission 183900) | Freshwater sediment methanotrophic microbial communities from Lake Washington under simulated oxygen tension - Sediment Metagenome... | ecosystem: Environmental > Aquatic > Freshwater >...
TTCCAAGTGATGCGGAAATACACCGCGTTCGCGGCACCAGGCATTCAAAGCCTCGCCGACGAGGCCATAGCTCTCCTGTAACGCGGCTAGGCGCTGCTCCGGCGGCCAATCTTGCGGCAGTTTTCCCAGGCGCGCTGCTAGATTTTTATCGTTGGATAGGGTCTGTTTCATCCAGTTCTTTAAGGTAAATAGGTTGATATTCAATTCCTCGGCAATCGACTGAATTGTCCGGTCGCCTCGGTTATACACTTTGACCAGCGCTTGTTCTTTGTAGTCTTCGGTATATTGGTTTTTTGCTTTCATGTCTTCTCTCAAATTTTACGGGTTATGAAAATTTGAGGCGACAACTATTCTGACGCAGAGAGCACTATGCCTGAGCCGAAAAAAACACCAAGCCTAAAATCTGAAGCGACGAACGCCACCGGCAAAAACTCAACGACTTTTTGAGCGTTGACGTGCGGCGCGGCAGCACACGGGTTGACTTTAAGAAACAAAGCTCGACCGAAAGGGTGGCGGGGATCGTCGTGCAGACGGTCTTGATTTATCTACAAAAAGGATTCAACCAGTTAACTTTTTCGCTCGACAATGCCAAAGTTCACGGCAAAAAAATGGAAGCGACTGCACATCAGTGGCGTGCTGAAATCGCACAACAGGTGGAATTACCGGAATTTACCCTGAGCTTTTGACATACACCCCGCTACTCGCCAAGGCTCAATCCTGCCGAGCATCTTATCCACGAAGTGCGGCGGAACGGTTTATATCAAGTGCCTTGTACTTTAACCTTGCAGGAAAAGGCTGATCGCATAAGAACTCAACCGGCACGGGGGGGGGGCGCCCATGAATGATCAACAAATGCGAAAGCTACTCGATTTTATAGCCCGTTCTAAAGCTAAACGGTTTTAGAGTGTGATGGGAGTTGTATTTATGAAGCGGAAATTTTCATATCTTGCGCATTAATTTTAAGGGGCTTTTAAATCTCAAAAATTTTCGTAATTGAGGGAGTGAAAAAGATGCTTTTCACTCCTGTTTACTTAAAACATATAACATTCAATTAGTAGCAACAAACTTAAAAGCGCAATTTTCTCAGCTAAAATATCAGCTTTAGGTTAGTTGTTAGTCTCTGCTGCCCGGCTCATACTGACAAAGGCTTTGCCTTCTTCATAAAGTTCTTTAAAGTGGACTTTAGCTTTTTCAATATTAAAATCAAGAAAAGTACCGCCTGACTCAAAATGACCAACAAAAATTTTGCCAACAGCATAAGTTGAAGCCGAACCAATTAATGCAATACTAATCATACCTGAAGTTTGGCCGATAATAGGCACCACTTTAAACCAGCTGCCAAAAGGCATCGCAACAGTAACGGCAACCGAGCTTCCAACTAATGAACTAAGCAGCGATTTAACAATATTTTTTGAAAAAGGAACATCATAGTCCTTTGCAATAGTATTTAACATTTTTAGCTGTATTGCTGTTAAAGCTGCAATATCGACTAATGGGACAGGTATAAATCCAACGGTCACGGACGCCATAGTGTAGTTTTTAACGGACTCATGAGCCTTTGAAAGTCGTTCAATGCGTATTTCTAAAGGATCTTTCGAAGATTCAGTGCTTTCAACTTCAACTTCAACTGTTTTTCCAGCATTAGCTTCTTTTCCAGTATTTGCTGTTTTTGCAATTGTTTCCATTTTTATTCTCCAATAAATATTGTTTTTGGATAAACATCAAAAGTAGCATTCAAAAATCCTTTTTTATTTAACTCAACAAACTCCATTTGTTCACTTAGTTTTTAGATAATCACATATTCAAAGCTTTGATCAAAATAATAGTACTAATCTTTATAATAAAGCAAATAATAGACACATAAAATATAAACTTTAAAAAACCCAAGAAATAGTCATTAACAAGTAGTTATTTTGTTTGCTCATAAGCACGTGTTTTTGGATCCGAAACAAGCAATAAAAGTATACCTATCACAGGACTTAAAAGCAATGAAGAAAAAAGATAACCCCAAAAACCCATCTTTCTATTTATTCCTAATAAGGCAATTAAAAAACAGGCTAAAATATTAATAATCATTATTTTTTGCATAATTATATTGACCTGAATTAATTAGAGCCTAATAGTAAACATCGATATTTAATTTATTTTCCTACAAAGTTATTCCAGGCATTATAAATTTCAATTTTATTGAAGTGCGGATACACTTATCTACTTACTTAATTTTAGCCAAAAAAACGTTAACGTTTTATGAAAATTTAATATTTCCATATAAAATAGACTCCGGCTTTTAATAAACCAAAGACCCCCTTCATTAATAATGAAATTATGCCCCATCCAAGTATTTATTTTTATAAAAATCCACCATCCCCATCAACGAAACAGTCTTTTGTAACCAGCTAGTTATATTTTTAATTAGACAAATTATCGCCATAACCACCCTTGGAATGGGTAACTTTATCTAACGATATAGGACAACCTGTTATATTGATTCCATTTGATACTTCTTCGGCTGTGCTATTAGGGCAATTATCTTGATAATCAACAACCAGATCGTGATCAACATCAGCAGGACAACCTCTAGATGGCCCAGCCGACTCAACACCACTAGATATTTCTAGCCCTGTATTATCGGGGCAAGTATCATATCTATTAATAACACCGTCATTATCACGATCTATCTCGTTACAAACTTCAACACTGGCCGCCACACCACCATTAATATTATTACTGTTTTTTTCAATTTTATATCCATTTTGATAAAACCGCCCAAAATAAAACAACTTGTTCAGTAATTCGCCGTTTTCGGAAAACTGATACTTACCGCTAACACCTTGACAAGAATCCATATAACGCAAAGCATAAGCAATTCCAATGGGCACCGCAGTCTTGGCAAGATTGATAGCATGGGCTAACAACATAATATTATCATAACCCAACGCCGCCAGATAATCAGGCTCAATATCATTTCCATACTCTTGCTTAAAAGCCACTATAAACTCTTTATTTTCCGGCAATAAATTATTAAATAGTGTAGGGATGATAGTTTTTTCATCCCTCCAATCTTTTACACCCCGCAAAAAATCAGCACTAGCTAAGGATTCTCCACCAACAAAAGGTACCATAATCCCCATATCACGAATCTTTTGGTAAATTTTTGATGCAGTAATACTATCAGTTGAGACAAAGACAATATCAAACTCGCCCGTTTTCTTTAACTCACTAATCAATAAATTCAAATCCAGTCTATCTTTATAAAAAGAACGGCTAAAAGCAATTCCCACATCTTCTTTATCAATAATAGCAGCAGAAAAATTATCGGATAATTCGATTGAATAATCCTCTCTATCATAAAAAACGGCTATTTTTTTGTAGCCTTTCTCCGTAATATACTGAGCTAATTGCTCCCCCATCTCATGATTACTGGGAATAGTGCGAAATATATATTTAAAGTAATTATTTATTAACCTATGACTTGCTGCACTCGGTGCAAAAAAAACAACTCCGGTATTGTCGTAAACCGGTGCTGATAATATCGCCAACTTTGAAGTATAATGCCCAATAACTGCTATAATATCGGGATTGCTTGCAAATGAATTGGCAATATGAAGCGCAATACGTTGATATATTCTTGTTGGCAATCTTGAATTTAAAAGCATTTCCTCTTCGGTATTAATAATAATATTTAACGGGCGACCTAATACGCCACCTTCATTATTAATTTCCTTAATAGCCAGTTTAATACCTTTTATAAACAAATCGTCTTTATAAGGCCACGATATACCAATTAGAATTTCATGCTTATTTTCAATTGCAAGCTCGGCTCGCTCGTGCTTTATTTCTTGATAAGATTCATCGGGACAACCACTAAGAAATAGCGCAACCAAGCCATAAATAAAAAAAATTCTTTTATTACTTAACATCATTAATTGATTTTTTAGTATCCTTTGGCGCATTGCTATCAGTTAAGGATTTTAAAGGGGCTGGCGATGAAGCAACGTTATAATCATTACCTAAAATAATTGGCAAACCTTCTTTTCCTGAGCCTATTATTACAATTTTAGCATTGTTAGATTTAGCCAACTCCAAGGTAGCCTGCACTCCTTGCCATTTAATAAGATCAGGTGAAAGGGTTTGTATTACAATATTTTGATAATCTGTAATTCCTTGCGCTTCAATACGTTTTCTCTCGGCTTCTTTTTTTTCTTTTTCTAATATATGAATATATGTCTTTTCAAGCTGCTGCTGCACCAGTTTGTTTTCTATCGCCGCGCGAATAGAATCCGGCAAAATAATCGAACGTATGACAATACCTTTAGCTGTAATATATTTTTTCTCCAGCTCTTCTGTAGCCTCAACAATAACTCTGGTTAATATATCCTCTTTATTAGCGTAAATATCTTCAGGATCATAAACACTTAATAGCGTCCTTAAAACCGATTCAACCTCTGGAATAATGATAGCATTAATGTAATCTGGACCTACTTGCTGATGCAGCATACCAAGCATTTCATAATCCGGTTGAAAGCGTATGGCAAGACTGAGTCGAATTGGTAAACCTTTATTAGTTATAATATCAAATTCATGCAAAATAGTCTGAATGCGGACATTGTACACATATAGAGTATCCCAGGGGAAAATAACATGAATGCCTTCAGGATAAGTTTCATCGGTTACTGTTCCAAAAAATCGTTTATATAATACGCCCGCCTCACCTGAGTTGACAGTTATAACAATCTCTGAAAAAAAATAAGAAAATCCTAAAATAAAAACCAACACACCTACAACAATAAATGGGATAACTTCTCGTATCCAGCCTCTAAAAATAACTAAAAAATTTAGAAAAAAACCGGATATTTTTTTAAAGATAGTCAATAAATTATTGATCATAAAAAAAAGGAAAATGTAGTGTTATTTATCATTGCAATATGTAATTAAACCTTGATTCATTAAAAACAATTCACCAGCCCACCATAACTTCTTGCTCATCTCCATTTTTTGCAAAACTATTTAAAACTATCACTAACTAAACTGACAGTCTATATACATAATAAATTACTTTGCCATCTTGATGTTCATATAAAACATTACTAATATTGCATGCTTAATTTTTCACTAAAAAGGCATGACGGACACTAATGAAACGCACCACTATTCTTCAAATAAAAATATACACCAATAACAAAGACCTGAATTATAGATGCTTTACTTATATCAATGCCTTTTAAAATAGCTATCATATATGACTATAGTTATATTTTTATTCAAAATAACTAAATAGTTAAATAGTTAAATCTATCAGACCGCGTCCGTTATTAGTGTTAATATTTTTATCTATACAGAACAAAAAAACAAATAAATTAATATTAACAAGCAATCACATCAACTTTTCTATCTAAAAATCCCCACACATTCATCACCTTGCCTCAGAGTCGATCAAACTAAACTCAAATTTACCCCACTCATACCTATATCGACAATTATTAGCCCCGATGCATTTAATTTCTGAGCAAAGATTATAGATTAATTTTTATGACTAATTAGCCGATGCTTTTAAACCTTAATCAAGAACAAACTAAATAATATTTTAAAGGCTTGCCATTATAAGTTATCATTCTAGCAACAAATCAAAGATCGCAAAATGTTTTTCTCCTCTTTATGAGACATAACAGTTCGATAATTATTTTTTATTAAAAAACACTTTACCATATATAAGGAAAAACAGATGCCAGCCACTCAAAATCCATTAAAGACCTTAATTAACAAAGCACTACCTCCTGACGCAGAATACCCTAAAAACCCTAATTTTTTAGATACAGAGCGACATCTAAAACTACCCGATTACACACCTGATGCACCTTTATGGAAAGCTCCTGAAACATTGCTATGTAGCATTGATAATCTGCCTTATCTGGCCTTAATGCCAATTGCACAAAGATTATTTTTATGGAGCTTTATCTATGGCGTTTGCCCAAAACGCTATCTTGAAATTGGAACGGCCGAAGGCGGTTCTGCGATGATTGTAATGAGCGCTATAAAAGCACTCGGTTTTAATGATTTTCAAGGCGTTTGTATTGACCCAAAATTTGATACCTCGCCCGAAGTCAGGCAAGCCTTACAAGAAAACTTCACCTTTTTTGAAGAAAAAAGCTCACTTGAAGTAATGAAAAAAGCAAAATCCCAAGTTAAGGGTTTTTTTGATGTGCTACTAGTCGATGGTGATCATACTTACGATTATGCCTTAGCCGATATTATTTTAGCCATTCCGTTTGTACAACCAGGCGGTTATATTTTGGTAGACGATGCCGCCTATTTTCAAGTTCGCGATGCCATTCAATACGCTGTAGAGCGCTTTAATTTGATTGATGCAGGCTTTATGTGCCGACATATTGTCCGTTATGAAGCTCATCATGAAATCACAAAAGAAGGCCCATGGAAAAATGAACAGCCCTTTATGTCAGGCTTACACGTACTTCGCAAGCCATTGTAAATTAATATCATAAGCAAGTGCAGATATGCGCTATCATCGCCCCAATAAATCTGAGTAGAATAATGCAAGCCTGGTTACGACAATTAAAAAACAAATACCGTTGGCCTAATAAAATCAGGGTATCTAGATCATCGGTTTTTATTTGCGCGGGCGATTTATTTAAAACCTATATTCTCATTCATGGCAACAATAGCCTTATTATTGGTGAGAACACTCATATAGCTAAAATTGATATAAAGATCACTGGCGAGGACAACCGACTCACAATAGGCCATAGTTGTTATATTGAAAACGATCTAGAGGCTAAACCCGCACCTTTTGAGGATTAACCACATATGGCTGTTCATAAAAAAACGATTGATATTAAAGGTAAGAACAATGAAATCGAAATAGCCCCAGGGGCTGTTATCTACGACCTAAACCTTGTCGTGCGGGGTAACTTCAACAAACTTTATCTTGGCAAAGGCAGCTATACCATAACAATTGAATTAATGGGCGACAATAACAGCATCACCATTGGCGATGGCAGTATTATTTATAATTCCTTCATAACAGCGCAAGATGGAAAGAACATTGTAATTGGCAAAGACTGTTTATTTGCCAATCCTACCGATATTCGCACCACCGATCATCATCCCATTTTTGACTTACAAGGGCAGCGCGTCAATCAAAGCCAGGATGTAATTATTGAGGATAGAGTTTGGCTTGCAAGAAACGTAAATGTTCTCAAAGGCGCTCACATTGAATCAGATGTTGTGATTGGCGTGGGCGCCGTGGTCACAGGCCGCATTCCGGCAAACTCTGTCGCTGCGGGCGTTCCTGCGAGGGTAGTGCGTAGCGGGACCACTTGGCGTGATTGTTAGATGAAGTTATATCATTTTCTAAGCAGCGAATCCGACGCCCCGAGAAAGTTAATTTTGTTTATGGCCGCCATTTCAGGCTCAGCCAATGCTTTATTATTAGCGGTTATTAATCTCGCCACCGAACAAGTCTTCAATAGAGAATTAGAAGCTCGTTTATTTATCGCCTACATCATTTGTCTGCTGTTATTTTTTTATACTCAGCGTATTGCCTTTATCAAAGCCATCAGCTCGGTCGAACGGGCTTTACATCAGGTTAAATTACGTATTGCCGATAAAATTCGTCAAGTTGAGCTGCGATTTATTGAAGAACATCCTGATATGGGTGATTACACCGCACTTACTCAGGATTCCACGCTTATTTCCCAAGCCGCGATGAAAATTGTCATCGCGGCACAATCCTTACTCGTTTTACTTTTCAGTAGCATTTATCTTGCATGGTTATCGCCTTTCAGCTTCCTATTAACACTGATTATGATTGCGATAGGCGTTGTAGTTTTTTTTAGTCATTTTCAAAAAACCGGTGAAGAGCTATATGCCGCCGAACAAAAAGAAAGCGAGTTTGTAAATCGCTTTTCAGCAATGCAATATGGATTTAAGGAATTGCAAGTCAATCGTCATGAAAGCGATGATATGTTTGCTCATTTAAGCGAGTCGGTTATTGATGCTCGAAATCTTAAAGTTAGCGCCAACACCCGACTTTTTTTTGATGCCATGCTAGGCAATTTTGTTTTTTATTTATTGTTGTTAGTAGTTGTTTCCTTGTTTCCATTAATAATCCCATCAAGCAGTGAAGATACGCATAAAATAGTTGCTACTATTTTATTTATATTTGGACCAGTAGGGATGTTTACAGGCTCTCTTAGCACAATTATAAAAACAGAATCGGCAATTAAAAGCCTCTATTTACTGGAAGAGCGATTGGATGCCTCAACCCAAACTAAATCAATTCAAGATACCGAAAAATATAAGTATTTCAAACAAATACGTTTAGATAATTTAAAATTTCATTATAACGACCCAAACGGCCGAACACTGTTTATCTCTGGGCCGCATAATTTGACCATTCAGCGCCATGAAATGTTATTTATTGTTGGCGGCAATGGCAGTGGAAAATCAACTTTTTTAAAATTAATGATGACTTTATATCATCCCGAACAAGGGGATATTTATGTCGATAATGAAAAAATCAATATGGAAAGCTATAACGATTATCGCGCGCTTTTTTCGGTGGTATTAACCGACTTTTATTTGTTCGATAGAATTTATGGCTTATCCGATATTGATGAAAACGAGGTAAACCAATGGCTACAACGAATGCAACTTGATAAAAAAACCCGGTACGAAAATCAAAAATTCACCAACATTGATTTATCTACCGGCCAAAGAAAACGCTTAGCTTTTATTATTGCAGTGCTTAAAAAACGCCCTATTTGTATTTTTGACGAACTTGCTGCCGATCAAGACCCTGAATTTAGACACCATTTTTATGAAAAAATTTTACCCTCGCTCAAAGCGGAAGGTCGTTTGATTATTGTGGTTTCTCATGATGATAAATATTTCCATGTAGCTGATCGTGTTATTAAATTGCAGGATGGACATATTATTTCCGTCACTGGAAAAACCAACTTTAAATCATAAATGGCGATGAAATTAGTTAGTTTTCTTAACAAAGAAACAAAGGCGCCAGGGCTGATTATCGTGACAATGGCCGGCCTTTCAGGAATAGCAAACGGCATAATTTTAATGGTTATCAATATTGCTGCTGATAATGTAACCGATAAACAAACGGAGCTTTACCTGCTTGTTTTTCTGCTGATAGCCTTTTTAGTCTATGTATTCACTCTAAACTATGCTTTAACTCAGGCGTTAATCGCCGTTGGCGATGCTTTACAAAAGGTTAAAATTCGGGTATCTAACAAAGTGCGACTTACAGGACTGCGCTTTATTGAAGAAAACAGAGGGATTGGCGCCTACTCAGCCTTAATTCAAGACACCAATATGATTGCAGAAGGCGTTGTTCAAAGTGTATATTCAATACAAAGTAGCTTAATGCTATCTGTCACCGGCCTGTATTTAACAGCTATGTCACCCGCTGCTTTTGTTGCCATTGCGGCATTAGTCATCTGTGTAATGCCGGTTTATTCAAAGAAGTTCAATAAAACGGCTGATGAGATGAGAAAGTCCTCTCAAAAAGAAGCTGATTTCTTAAGTTACTTTAATTCAATTTTACAAGGCTTTAAGGAGCTGAAACTTAACCAACGCGAAAACGACGATCTTTTCGCGCAGTTGAGTCGCGTTGCCGTTGAGATGCAGGATATTACGACCAAGTCAAATATGAGTTTTATTTTTGATATGATTTTTTCAAGCAGCATTCTTTATGTCTTGTTATTGGTGACCGTTTTTATTGTCCCCGAATTTGTCCCAACGCATAGCGACGTGATTCATAGCATCACTTCAAGTATTATTTTTATTATGGGGCCTTTAGTCATGTTAGCGACAGGCATCCCTGTCTTTGCTAAAACAGAGGATTCAATCAGCAGGCTATATGAACTTGAGGCCAAAATAGATGCTGCTAACTTGGCTTCTTCTCATGCCGTTAATGATTACCCAGCGTTTACTCAATTTAAAACATTAGCAATGAAAGATGTGCTGTTTCATTATCAAGATAAGGCAGGGCAAATTTTATTTACCTCCGGCCCACATACATTTAACTTGCACCAAGGAGAGTTATTATTCATTGTAGGCGGTAACGGCAGTGGCAAATCTACTTTTTTAAAGCTGCTGACCGGGTTATATCAGCCAGAGTACGGCTTCCTTTATCTTAATGATGAAGCGATTGAAGCCGAGCAATATCCAGCTTACAGGGAATTATTTTCAATTGTTTTTACCGATTTTCATTTATTTGACCGTGTATATGGCCTACCTGATTTAGATGAAACTGAAGTTAAATTTTGGCTAAAAGAAATGCAACTTGAAAAAAAGACTCGGTTTAGCAACTACACTTTTAGCAACATGAATCTTTCTACAGGCCAGAAAAAACGTCTTGCTTTTATTGTAGCCGTGCTAAGGAAACACCCTATTTGTATTTTTGATGAATTAGCCGCCGACCAAGACCCCCAATTTAGAAAATATTTCTATGAAAAAGTATTGCAAGATTTAAAAGCGCAAGGCAGGACGATAATTGTTGTATCTCATGATGAACAGTATTTTAATTGCGCCGACAGAGTGTTAAAGCTAGAAGATGGAAAAATTATGAACCCTGTAATTTAAATCGTAATAAGTACTCATACATAAAAAAACCGGCAAAATGTAGCCAGTCGAGTTGAAGCGATAGAGGTGAACCATGAAACGCATCAAGACACTGACTCTGGAAGAACAACAGACCGTGCTGGACGCATCGCGCTATGCGCCCGATTCCCGGTTTCGGCAACGAGCCCATGCGGTCTATTTGAGTGATAAAGGCTACCGTCTGGATCAATTGGCCGATATTTTTGCGGTAGACCGGGATACAGCATCCGCTTGGCTGACCGGCTTGGGACAGCGTCGGCTTGATGAGATTACGTGATCGCGCGCGCATCCGGGCCGTCCACGCCGGGACATTGAGGCCGATGTGGAGGCGTTGGAAGCGGATCTGGAGAGAGCACCGCAACACATCCAAGCGCTACCGGTTCGGTTTCATGAACGGACCGGAAAGTCGATCTCCTTAGCGACCGTCAAACGTTGGCTGAAAAAGCGCCATTGGGTTTGGAAGCGTTGTCGGCGTAGCGTCAAGGCGCACTGTAATCCCGCCTTGTTTGAACAAGGCCGACGTGTATTGAAAGCCTTGCAGGACAAGGAAGCCGACGGCGACATCGAACTGTTCTACCTGGACGAAAGCGGTTTCAGTTCCAGATCGTGCGTGCCTTATGCTTGGCAAAAACAGGGCGGCACACGGGCACTACCGGCGAATGTGCCGGGGCTGGTGAACGTGATCGGTCTGATGAACAGCCAGGGCGCGGGTTATTTTCATCCGGTCGAAACGACCGTGACCTCGGCCACGGTGGCTGAAGCCATGGCGGGGTTTATCCAATCCCGTCCAGACGACAAGCTGACCGTGGCGGTCATGGACAATGCACCGCTGCATAAGAAGGCCGTGCGAGAAGGTCAGGCGAACTGGCTGCTGGGGCGTGTATGGGTGCGGTTCTTGCCGCCCTATTCACCCGAACTGAACCGCATTGAGGTGCTGTGGAAGAAAATCAAGTATGAATAGCTACCCTGGGAAGCTTATGCCAGTTTTGAAGCGCTCCGAAATGCCCTTCAGGATATCTTTCAAAATCTCGGCGGAAAATACCAAATTAATTTCGTATGAGTACTTATGACTATCAACTTGAGTATCAAGATATTAATTTTTAAGTATTAAAATCACTCACAAATTGACAAGTTAAATAATGCAGAATTATCTTTACCTCTAGCATTATCTCCTGTAAATTATAATAAAATATAGAATTTAATATTATTACAAAAATGTAAATTATTAATTGGCGCTGAGATAATTATTCAATTAAAATCGCAAGCGACTCTGAAATAGAGCACCATAACAATATCATGACAGTGATTTGATTATTCATTGTAGCATTAGCTACATAAATAGCGTTTATCAATTAATTTTACCTAAGATTTCGACGTTAATTTTCGGTAATTAGCTTGGTACATAAAATTATTTTACAAGAAGTTATACAAGCAATAAAGCTGATTAAGATATTTTAAATTCGATAATAAAACAGTAGGTTAATTACTCGCAAGACAAGTTCGTCTCCATACGAATAAATACATTAGAACTAAGATGCTCAGCCTTCAAGTAAAACCGATTTTCACTTACGTTTATACAATAGTCTATTGAAAAATGAACACCGGAAATTTAGTATTTAACTTAAAAAAAATCAATACAATATTCTTGCTATACCCCTGAAAATTTATATTAGCGACTTAAATTATAATGACTAAACAAGACTTAAATTCTGCAACACAATTGACCGATAAAACCTCAGAATACGAAGCGATTGCTGTTGTCGGTATGGGCTGTCGTTATCCCGGAGGGGCAAACGACCCTTATCATTTTTGGGAAAATATAAAGAAGGGGCTTGATTGCTTAGAACCTACGCCTGAAAGTCGCTGGAATACGGATGCCTATTTTACTAAGGTTAAGAATAAAAAAGGTAAAATGAATACTCGATGGGGCGGGTATATCGATGGCGTGGATGAGTTTGACCCGTTATTTTTCGGTATTTCACCTAGAGAGGCTGATTATATTGACCCTCAACAACGCAAATTGTTGGAAGTTAGTTGGGAAGCAATAGAAGACAGTGGCTTTAAAGCCTCTAATTTGAGTGGCAAATCGGTAGGCGTTTATATCGGCGGCTTTACCGTTGATTATAAAATCCTGCAATTTACTAACCCCGACTTTAATAACATCGATGCCCATACCGCAACGGGGGTGATGATGACGATGCTATCAAATCGGATTTCGTATATTTATAACTTTAAAGGCCCAAGTTTAACGGTTGATACCGCTTGTAGCTCATCATTAGTCAGCGTTGATTTAGCTTGCCGCAGTTTACAACAAGGCGACAGCGAAATCGCTTTAGCGGGAGGAGTACTAATGACCTTAGCTCCGCAGTACACCGTATCTGAAACCCAGGGTGGGTTTTTATCGCCAACGGGGTCTTCTCATGCTTTGGCCGACACCGCAAACGGTTATGTGCGTTCTGAGGGGGTTGGAGTTTTAGTATTAAAAAAACTATCCCAAGCCGAAGCCGATGGCGATCATATCCATGCCGTTATTTTAGGCAGCGCCGTTAACCAAGATGGGCGAACCAATGGAATTACTGTGCCTAGTTCTGATGCGCAGTTTAATTTAATGGAAAAAGTCTATCGCCGCGCCAAGGTTTCTCCCGGAAAAGTTCAATACATTGAAATTCATGGTACAGGAACTCCAGTAGGCGACCCCGTTGAAGCGCAATCGGTCGGGCGCCTTATGAGTATCGATCGTAAGCCAGAAGATAAATGCTATATCGGCTCAGTTAAAACCAATATCGGCCATACCGAAGCTGCTGCCGGTTCCGCCGGTTTAATTAAAACCATTATGGCATTGAAACATCAGCAGATCCCGCCACATTTGCATTTTTCTAATCCCAATCCTGACATTGCTTTTGATCAATATCCTTATTCGATTCCAACCGAATTAACTCCGTGGCCTAAACATGAAGGCTTAGCTTTAGCCGGTGTTAACTCCTTTGGTTTTGGCGGGACTAACGCGCATGTCGTTTTGAGAGAATACCATCCTAAAACTATAGCTGAAATTCCTCTTAACGTTGAACAGCCTAAAATACTGGTGATTACTAATAGTGATAAGGACTCCTTAATTCGCCAAGTCCAAGCCTATTATCAGCGAATTCAAGAAATTGATGAAATTGAGCTTTATCATTTAGCTTATAGTAGTGCCTGTCTTCGTGAACAGCATCCTCATAGGGCGTTGTTTATTTACAGGGATAAGGCACAATTGTTAGAACGCTTAGAGGCTTATATTGATGGGCAAACCATTCAAGGCGCATATCTTGAGCAGTTGAAAGACAATGATTTAAAACTGGTGTGGGTTCTAACGGGAATGGGACCTCAATGGTGGGCAATGGGGCATGAGCTTTATAAATCCGAACCTATTTATCGGGATACACTGGATAAAATTGACCATGAATTTTCAAAATGGGTGGATTGGTCATTAAAAGAGGAGATGTTTGCCAACGAAGAAAATTCGAAAATGGCCGAGACTTGGTTAGCGCAAACGGCTAACTTTGCAGTACAGGTAGCATTGGCAGAGCTGTGGAAGTCTTATGGCATCAAACCTGACGCAATTGTCGGACATAGTACCGGGGAGGTTGCGGCCTTTTATTTAGCCGGGGTTTATAGCTTAGAAGATGCGGTTAAAATCGTAGTACATCGAAGCCGCTTGCAGCATTTAACCCGAGGAATGGGAAAAATGCTAGCGGTGGGTTTATCAGAACAAGATGTTGCCTCGTATCTAGCCCCTTATCAAGATAAAGTTTCAATCGGTGCTGTTAATAGCCCAGGTGCAGTGACATTAACAGGCGACAGCCAAGCCTTGGAAACCATCGCCGAAAAATTAAAAACTAACGAAGTTTTTAATAAATTCTTGCATGTGGAAGTGCCTTATCATAGCGTGATCATGGAAAAAATTAAGGACGAATTATTAGAGTCCCTAGACAATATCACCCCACAAGCAGCAACAATTACTTTATATTCAACCGTAAGCGGTCAGAAAATCACCGGAACCGAAAGCGATGCTTATTACTGGTGGCGAAATGTCAGAGAGCCTGTCGCCTTTGCAAAAGCCGTTGCCAATATTTTTAATGATGGCTATCACTATTTTCTTGAGGTCGGTCCGCATCCGGTACTTGCCGCCTCCATCTCCGAAATCTCAGAAAGCTTAAACAATGAACAACGTATTTTTTACTCGATTCGACGTAAATATCCTGAGCAGGAAGATTTTTACGGCTCGTTAGCCAGTCTTTGCGGATTAGGTTTCAAGCTAGATTGGAACACTCTGTATCCAAACGGAAATTTTGTCAGAATGCCGCGTTATCAATGGCGACGGGATAGACACTGGTATGAAACGCCGTTTTATCGAAGCTTGCGCCAAGGTAAAAGCGTACATCCATTGCTAGGCGGCGTCAGTTCGCAACAACAAAATCTTTGGGATAGCGACGTTAGCTTAGAAAAATATCCGTATCTTAATGACCATGTGATTCAAGACAGCTGCCTATTTCCAGCCGCCGGCTATGTGGAAATGATTTACGGGGCGTTGTATCAACACTGGGGCGATGGTTTTTATAGTATTGATGACTTTAAAATAGATAAAGGAGTATTTTTAACTGAGGATAAAAACCCACCGCTAAAACTGTCAATTAACGAATCTAATTCCCAATTTAAAATTATCAGCACAAGCGTTACGATGTCCACTACTGAGGGCAGCGCGCATCCCATTGTTCTGGAAGAAAAACATATTAGCGGCTTTATCCGTAGCCGCGCTTCGTCAAAACTACATACAGCTATTGATCTTGACCAAGAGCGCGCAAATAGTTACAAATCCATTGATAAAACAACCTGTTATCATCTGCTAGGGCAGTTTAATTATCAATATGGGCCGCGTTTTCAGGGAATTGAGCAAGCCTTCTTAGCCAAGAACCAGGTTTTGGCAAAAATTACTCTCCCGCCTGAACAAGGGCTTGATAGCTCAGGTTATCATTTACACCCATCGTTACTGGACTCATGTTTACAAACTTTAATTTTGAATGAAATTGAGGGGCTCTCAGACAAAAAGCAGTTTGTTGTACGTCTACCCATTGCTATTAAAGAAATCAGCCTTAACCCGAATATAGGTAATGAATTTTGGTGCTTAACTAAAATTGTAGAACGTGATGAAGAAAAAATTGTTGGTAATTTAACCCTGTGCAATCAACAAGGTGAAGTTATCGGCTATTTAACCGGCTTCAATGCTCAAGCGGTTGATACGGTTGCCGGGGGCATGAATGTCAGCACCATTGACAGCTGGCTATATCAACCTGAATGGTTGTTACAAGCAAGCGACGAACTTAAGGCGCTAGATCTTAAACAAGCCTATTTGATCTTTGCAGACCAAGGCGGCACAGCTCAATTATTAGCCGAAAAATTACGAGCTCAAGGCTGTAAAATTTGCCTGGTAAGCATGGGTAATACTTATACAATCAGCGATGACTTTACTCAGGCGACGCTTGAGTTTAATAATATTTCCCATCTACGCCTCTGTTTACAGAGCTTTTACCAGCAATATGGCGAAAATGGCGGTTTAATTCATTGTCTTGGCTTAGATGCCACACCGTCATTTGATGAAATTGACATTCGAGAGTTTGAGCATCTTAAAACAATTCGCCTGCATTCCTTGCTATTTATTGCCAAGGTCGTCGCCGAAACAGAAATTAAAACCAAGCTGTGGGTGTTAACCTGCCATGGACATGCGGTAACAGAAGATGACAGTAAAAAATTAAACTTACTCTCGGCTTCAATCGTTGGCATTTGCCGTGTATTGGCGCAACATGAGTTGTGTGATAATTGGGGTGGACATATTGATTTAGCCGATATTGATATTGATGCCCTGCTCGCCGAATTAGCCTTAAACAGCGAAGAAGAAATTAGTTATCGCCAACAACAACGCTATGTTAGCCGTTTATCATCGCCTACTCAATTAAAACCGCCCTTCCCTGTGCGGCTACAAGCGAATGGCTGTTATTTAGTCACAGGTGGTTTTGGAGCGATCGGGCGATTAGTGTGCCGATGGTTAATAAATAAAGGCGCAAGACGTTTATTATTGATTACCCGCAGCACCCTCCCAAAACGCGAAAGTTGGAAATTAATAGACAAGCAACACCGGCTTTATGATCGCATTCAGTTTATTAGCGGGCTGGAAGCAATGGGAGCTGAAGTTATATTGGCCGATATTGATGTCAGCCGCGAGCGTGAATTACGTTACTATTTTGATAGCTTTGAACAACAAGGCTACCCGCCTATTCGTGGGGTTTTCTTTTGTAGCGGTATTGTCAAAGACACTTTAATTTCCGGCATCGAAACCAAAGATTTTGATGAGGTTTACGATACAAAAGCCATTGGGGCGTTAACGTTACATCAATGTTTAAAAAATGCACCTTTAGATTATTTTGTGCTGTTTTCATCAATTGCCGCTCAAGTTACCACAGCCGGGCAAGTCAATTATGCGTCCGCTAATAGCTTTTTAGATGCTTTAGCGCATTATCGCTGTAGCCAGGGTTTGCAAGCGCTGAGCATTAACTGGGGACCTTGGGCAATTGGCATGATTAAAGAGCTAGGCTTGGGCGAACATTATAAAAATCAACGCGGAATGCCGCCAATTTTGCCCGAAGCCGGCATTAAAGTTTTGGAGCGCATTCTAGAATTACCAAATCCTCAAATCTCAGTCTGCGATGCTAATTGGGGTAAAGTGCTCGATTGGTATCCTATAAAACCTAATTTGTTTAAAAATTTAGTCAATGATGATGACATTGATGAACGCTCAGACGACTTTTTATCGACGTATTTACAATGTGAAACCAATAAAAGAGCCGAATTGATTGAAGTAGAGTTTAAAACTTTAGTCTCCAATATTTTACGTACCAGCGCTGACAATTTTGCTGTTAGCGATACATTGGTCTCATTAGGTATCGATTCGATTATGTCCGCGGAATTAAACATCCGTCTGTTAGGGCATTTTGGCGAACGCCTGAGCGTGGTTAAATTGCTTGGAAGTCTTAATATTGCCCAATTGGCCGCTGAACTAAACGACAAAATCGCAGTATTGGCGGAAACCAAAGCGAATGATCAACCTCGTGCTGAAACAGCTAAAGCGGATAAGCACTGCGCTTGTCCTAATAGTGCGAGCGACAATTTAGAGATTGAGGATGAATATCCACTGTCATTCGGACAAAAAGCCATTTGGTTCACCCATCAATTAAATCCACAAAGCGCCGCCTATAATATCGGCGGCGTAATGCATATTCCTGCTAGTTTAAATTTGGAAGTTTTAGAAAAGTCCATTAATGGCGTAATTCAAAGACACCAAGGTTTACGGGCTAACTTTCATGTTGTTGATGGTGAGCCGGTACAGCGTATTTATGCCAACCGGCCCTATAAACTTATGTTGGTTAATGTTGAAGGCAAAGACTGGGAAGACATTCGCCAACAAGTTATTAACGACAATAAACAACCATTTGATTTGGAAGTCGACTCGTTGCTACGGATTCGCTTATATCGCCAAGCTGAAAATAGCTATTATTTTGCTATCACCATTTATCACATAGTCTCCGACGCCTGGTCTAACTATATGTTTTTAAATGAGATGCAGGCTTTGTATGCGCGTTATCTCAATGAGGACGAGGTCAGCATTAAGCCGCCGGAAACCAGTTACCGTGATTTTGTTGAATGGGAATCACGGATGATTAATAGCATTCGCGGTTCGGGCTTATATAAATTCTGGCGTAATCGCTTGCCTGCCAATATTCCACAACTTGCTTTGCCGACCGATAAAAAACGCCCGATGGTAATGACCAATAACGGAGCGTCATATAATTTTGTGATTAATGCCGAATTGACTAAACAATTGCAAACCTTGGCAAAAAGTGAAGGCGCGACCATGTTTATGACATTGTTAAACCTTTATTTTATATTGATGCATAAATACAGCCAGCAAAACGATATTATTATAGGCAGTCCGGTTGCCGGGCGCACTCAAGCTAATTTTGCCGACATTTACGGTTATTTTGTTAATCCTTTACCGTTGTGGGTCAACTTTGACGGACAGCCCAATTTTGTTGAATTACTGAAACAGGTACGAGAAACAACGCTAATGGGCCTAGAAAATCAGGAATTCCCATTTTCGTTATTAGTCGACAGACTGGAAATGAAGCACGACCCTAGTCGCTCGGCGATATTCCAAGTAATGTTTGTATTATTAAACCACCAAGTTGATAGCAGCCATATCGATGAAAACAATGTGGCGCATTATGAAGGCTTTCCTATGCGTTTATTACAAATGCCGGAGGAAGAAGGCCAGTTCGATATTACTTTATCGGTTTATGAAGAAAAAGGTGTTTATTATGCAACCTTTAAATACAACACCGATTTGTTCATTGAAGCTACGATTATCCGGATGGCTGGGCATTTTTTAGAGCTAGCCAAGCAAGCGATTGCAGAGCCTGCCAGCGCGGTATCAACCTATCATTTGCTAACCGCTCAAGAACGGGAACAGTTATTGAGGCGCTATTCAGGGCTTGAACAGCAGAGCCATCAAAAATCATTACTACTTCATCAACGGATTCAAAATCTTGCCAAGCAAATTGGCAACCATCCAGCTGTACGTATGGATTCTGAAGAGGGTCATAGCGAAACCTTAAGTTATGCAGAACTGAATAGCCGCGCAAATCAAATCAGTCATTATTTGTTAGCACAAGGGATAACTCAAGGCGATGTAATCGGTTTATATCTATCTAAATCGCCTCAATTAATATCGTCTTTACTAGCCTGTTTAAAAATCGGCGCCAGCTATTTGGTATTAGATCCTGAATTACCTAAAGAGCGTTTAAAACAAATGCTTGAAACATCAAGTGCGCGCTGTATGTTAAAAGCGAGTGCCGAAACCGATAGCGGCAGCTTTGAAATTCAAACCCACGCTCTAGACAGAATAGATAGCGAAAATGCGGACAGCGATAATCCAAATATTACGATTGACCGCCATCAAGGCGCTTATATTGTATTCACCTCCGGTTCGACCGGCTTGCCTAAAGGGGTGTTAGTTACCCATCACAACATCGCGTCTATGGCCGATGCCTGGCAAACTCAATACCAACTTGAGAAAACCCACGTGCATTTACAAATGGCAAATATTGGTTTTGATGTGTTTTGCGGCGATTGGATTCGCGCTTTAAGCAATGGTAAAACCTTGCAACTGTGTCCGCGTAACACCCTGTTAAATATACCGCTGTTGTTACAAACCATCGAAAATAATCAAGTTGATTTTGCTGAGTTTGTACCCACGGTAATCCGCAAATTAGTCAATTACGTACAGCAAAAAGGCAAAACCTTAGCGATGCAAACCATTGTCGTGGCCTCTGAACGTTGGACAGTCGAAGACTATCAATGTTTGCGCGCCGTTACTTCCGCTAAAATCATAAATTCTTACGGTATTTCTGAAACCACTATAGATAGCAGTTATTTTAAAGTCACCCCGAAGTCCATTGCAAAGCTAACCGACTTAAGCGATTGCATTCCGATTGGGAGACCATTTAACAATAATTGTCTTTATGTGTTAGATGATGTCTTAAATCCTGTCCCTGTCGGAGTTATTGGCGAGTTATATATCGGTGGCGATGGGGTATCTTTAGGCTATGTCAACGATAGTCAGCAAACACAGACTGTGTTTATTGAACATACATTTGAGGGACAGCCTAGCCAGCGTCTTTATAAAACCGGAGATTTAGTGAAATGGGACGAACATGGCGTGTTGCATTTTGAAGGTCGTAGGGACAGCCAAATTAAAATTCGTGGTAATCGCATCGAATTAAGCGAAATTGAAAATGTATTATCGTGCTGTGACGGCATTGAAGAGGCTATCGTCCTGATTCAGAACAACCCGAATCAGGAGCCGTGTTTATCGGCTTATTATCAAGTCTCCGCAGGTGCGAGTGTTGATGATAAACAACTTCAGCACACGCTTGCAGAACGTTTACCTAGTTACATGATACCGTCGTTTTTTCAACAAATTGACAAACTGCCGGAACTTGAAAATGGCAAAATCGACATGAATGCGCTGCCAAAACCGCAGTGGTCGCAAACTCAAAATAGTTTTCATGCCCCGGAAACCCTTTATGAAATCAAGATGGCGGAAATCTGGGCAAAAATGCTCGGAACGCAATCGATTGGACTTTATGACGATTTTTTTGATCTAGGTGGAAACTCCTTGTACCTGATTGAGTTGATGGTACAAATTCAAGAAGTTTTTAATATAAAAATTACCGTTAACCAGCTATTTAAGCTTACGACTTTAGCAGGAATGGCGAAAACCGTTGAAGACGTTGTAACAGGCAAAATAGAAGGTGCATTGCCTTATATTTGCTATAACAACAATCAGTCTGATAATCACTTGTTCAGCTTTCCACCCGCAGGCGGTTATAGCATTGTTTATCGAACATTGGCCCAATACTTACCTAACAAGCAACTGACTTCATTTAATTATTTGACCGCTGAAAATAAAATCTACCTGTATGTCGAGTTAATCTTAAAACTACAGCCGCACGGTAAAATTAATTTATTCGGTTATTCCTTAGGCGGCAATCTTGCTTTTGAAGTCGCCGCAGAGCTTGAAAGACGAGGACATAGCGTTAATCATGTCATTATTATGGATTCTTACCGAATTACCGATGATTTGACTATTTCAGAGCAAATCATCAACGATTTTAGAGAAGAACTGCGCGAACATTTCAAAAAACATACAGGCTCTGACACAGTAGAAGAACATACCATGGTGCAGGCGAATAATTATATTGATTTTAGTTACCAACAAAAAAACCTGCATCCCGTCAATGCCGAGGTGCATTATATTGTTGAAGACAACAATGACGATCCTTACAGAATTAATAAACTTAAAAGTTGGGAGGGTAGTTCAAAAACTCAAGCTCACCGATATATAGGCAAAGGCCGACACGAAGACATGTTATTAGGCGACCATGCTAAAGCGCATGCCGATATTATTAACAATATTTTAAACAGCTAAGCCGCAATAATAAACGAGGGAATATCGGGATATTATTCAATATGAAAACAGCAAGAAAAAGCATAATTATCATTGGCGGCGGCTTGGGTGGACTGTCGACCGGTTGTTATGCACAAATGAATGGCTATGACAGTGAAATTTTTGAAATGCACGAAATTCCCGGCGGTTGCTGTACCGCTTGGGTAAGGCGTAAAAAATATACTTTCGATTGTTGTATTAGCTGGTTATTAGGCAGCGGCCCTGGAAATGAAATGCACCAAATCTGGTTGGAGCTGGGCGCGATTCAAGGAAAAGAAATCAGGAATTTCGAAATTTTTAACACAGTTGAGCATCCAGATGGACGCAAAATTCATTTTTATTCTAATCCCGACACACTGCAACGCCATTTACTGGAAAATTTTCCGGATGATATAAAAGTTATTAAAGAATTTTGTCATGGGATACGTGAATTTCAAAAGTGTATAACCGTGTATCCATTTTTAAAACCGGTGGGATTGATGAGCTTTTGGCAGCGCACATTGATGATGGCCAGATTCATCCCCTATTACAATGTAATTCGTAAATCCATTTCGATTTTAATGAGCGACTTTTCCGCCCAATGTAAAGACCCGTTTTTAAAAGAAGCGTTTAATTATATTTTCTTTGAGAGAATGCCTAATTTTCCAGTGTTACCTTTTTATTTTAACCTTGCAAGTCACGCCAATCAGTCCGCCGGGGTTCCTGAACACGGTTCATTAGGGTTAGCGAAATCAATAGAAGACCGTTATCAACAATTAAATGGCAAAATATATTACAACAAAAAAGTTGAAACAATATTAATCGAAAACGATACCGCAGTAGGCATTGAACTCACTGATGGCACACAGCATTTTGCCGATATTGTTGTTTCTGCTTGTGATGGTTATACCAGTTTTCAAAAAATGTTAAAGGGGCAGTATTTAACCGAGACTTATCGGCGTCTTTACACGGAAACCATTAATCAAAAAGAAATGATTTTTCCTGGCTATTTTATTTTGTTTTTGGCGTTAAATAAAAAGCTTCCTGACTTTGATCGTTGCAGTTCACATTTACTTCTAGAAGATGAAGCTGCACACTTAATTGGCATAACTCATCCAAGTATTAATGTTCAACTGCGTAGCGATATTTACCCCGAGCTTTCCCCAGAAGAAACATCAATTCTTTATATTACTTATTTTTGCGATATAAGCCCGTGGCGAAAACTAAATCAGGGACTTCCAGAAACCAGCGAGGTAAAACAAGGGGACAATATTTGTTATACCAAACCGGTGAAAAAAACAGAGGAATACCGCGCGGCTAAAAAAACAGTGTCGAGATTTTTAATTGATTATCTGGACAAAAAACATCCGGGACTAAAACAGTCGATTGACTGTATCGACACCTCAACTCCACTGACCCAAGTCAGATACACCGGAAATTACAATGGAACCGTATTAGGCTGGCAACCGTTTGTAGAAGGCGGAGAAACCTTAGAAGAAGAGATAAACACTCATGGCCCTGGCTTGCCGGGTTTAAAAAACTTCTATCTTTCGGGAGTATGGGCAACAACCGGTGGTTTGATTCGCGCCGCCGCCGCAGGGCGGCATGTCGCTCAATTTATTTGCGCTGATGACGGTAAAGAATTTGTAGCGTCTATACCAGAAGAGAATTAATTTCCTTGTCGACGGAAAAACGCAAAATGCACGGAAAGCTTGTAGCTCGTGTTAAGCCCTACTAGGGTATATAAATTTGCCCCCTAAATTTAAACAAAATTATATTTTTTTATGACCGACACTAAAAAAACAGCCATTATCATAGGGGCTGGTATCTCAGGTTTATCAACCGGCTGTTACCTGCAAATGAACGGCTATGAGACAAAAATTTTAGAAATGTATACCATGCCTGGAGGATGCTGTACTGCTTGGGATATTAAAGGTTATCGCTGTGACTACTGCATCGGCTGGATGCCGGGCTGTGGCGATTTAAGCGAAGATTTAAGTCAAATTTGGCGCGAACTAGGAGCACTGCAAAACCGTTCTATTATTCATAACGATACTTTTAACAGCGTGGTTTGTGACGATGGTACGCGGGTTAATTTTTATGTTGATCCCGACAGACTACAGCAGCATTTACTTGAAATTTCGCCAGTCGACAAACAAGTAATCGAGGAGTTTTGTTCCGGATTAAGGCAGTTTATTAAATTTGTAGATGTTTCTGCCAAAATGATTTTGAAACCGGAGGGTTTATTAACGCTTCCGGAAAAAATCATGCAGTCTATACGTCTGTTACCTTTCATGCGTTTATTTATGAAAACGGGCGGCATTCAAATGGTCGACTTTGCTGATAAGTTTCAGTCTAAAGCGATAGCACAAGCAATGAACTGTATTTTTTATACCCGCTATGACGGTTTATCGTTATTGCCATTTTTAAATAATCTCGCTTTTTCTTCACGCCGGCTATCGGGGGCTCCAGAAGGTGGGTCTTTAGCGTTATCCGCCTCTATTGCAAAACGTTATCAAGATTTGGGCGGCGAAATTATTTATAATCAAAAAGTTAGTAAAATTTTAGTGGAGGATAAGCAAGCCATCGGCGTGCATAATTCAGAAGGCGTTGAATACCTTGCCGACTATGTTGTTTCGGCAATGGATGGTTATCAAACGCTAATGAGTTTGTTAGAAGACAAATACACAACTCCCAATTTAAAAGATCTTTACAAAGCGGCAATAGAAACACCTGAAGGTTTAATGTTTCAAGGTGTTCTATCGGTATTTCTAGGGGTGAATTTAGATTTAAAAGATGAAATACACAACACCACCTATTTTTTCACCAGCGAAGAAATAGAAGCTTTACCCGGCGTTGGAGACAGTAGTTTTTCAATCCAAATCCGTAGTAATTTATTCCCAAGTATCGCTCCAGCTGGAAAGTCGGTGGTATTGGTAACGTGTTTATGCGACCACCGAGCGTGGGAAAAACTGGATGCTCTGGAGAATGGCAATAAAACGCTGCCGAAAAAACACACGGCCCGTAAACGCTCCAAAGCTTATCAAGAGGCAAAAAAAGTAGTCGCCGCTATTTTCACCAACCGTTTCAAGCAAATCTATCCCGATGCTGCCGATAAAATTGAGGTTACCGATGTTTCTACCCCATTAACAGTGGTGCGTTATACCGGCTCAACGGGAGGCGCATTATTAGGTTGGGTTCCTTTTGCAAAACAAGTGGAGCCATTTGAAGAAGATCTTAAAAAATATGGTCCGGTTTTACCCGAGCTTAAAAACTTTTATATGGCGGGGCAATGGGTACAAGGTGGCGGGTTAATTACCACTGCATCATCAGGTCGCCATGCGGCACAATATGTTTGTAACAATGATGGACGTAAATTTGTTGCTTTTGAGCCTTGATTGCAAAATTGTACTCTGGCTACAAAAAAATTGAATACATGAACCTAATAAACACAGTTGAACCAAGTAGAAGCGCCTTGTATTGAGCTAATCGAAGCACATGCGACCTCTACTCGCCCTCCTAAGCAGCTGAGTACTTTTTTAGTTATATAATTGGATTTAAAAATGCACCAACGATTGTTAAGTTATCTTGTTGTTTTATTAATGTTTTCAATTAACTTTATCCTTTGTAATTGGGCGATTAAAAACTCGTTAGATTACGGCGCGGTGACATTTAGTACAATTTTGCTATTTATAGCAATTTTTATTTTGTTAGAACGTTTAATGCCGTACAAAAAAGATTGGCACCCAACCATTCCTGAATGGAAAAGAGATGGACTGTATTTTATTTTGGTTATACTTGCAGGGGCTATAGGACAAGGTTTGGTTTATGAAATTGCATTTTATTTTGCCAAGCCTTTAGGCGCTATGCCATTGTGGTCCGAGATATTTTTAGCATTATTGATTGCAACTTTTGGCGGCTATTGCTTCCACAGACTTGGACATAGTGTGCCTTTTTTCTGGCGGATTCATGGAATACATCATGTTCCCAATAAAGTTAATCTAGCTAATAATAGCGTTGTGCATTCATTTGACGTAATCGGCTCAACTTTTTGCTCTCAATTACCCTTATTATTGATTGGATTTTCAGAAGAAGCCATGTTCATTGCTGGAATGTTTACGGCAATACAAGGCTATTTTATTCATGCAAACATTAATGTCAGCTTAGGATGGCTAAGCTATATTATTGCATGCCCCGAATCTCATCGTCTTCATCACAGCGTTGTTTATGAAGAAGCCGGTCATTATGGTGCGGACATTGTGTTATGGGATTTAATTTTCAAGTCATTTACTTGGCAAGATAAAAAAGCGCCTAAAGTCGTTGGCGTTGAAGATAGTCTCTCTTTTCCGCCAACAGAGTCTGTGCTTGACAATGCTATTCACCCCTTTCGTCCTTCTTATCGCAGAAAAATTATAAAATAGGTTACTAATGTATTCTCTTCGCATTATCCCACTGAGTAGCAAAATTTTTTATGGTATCGGACAAATTTCAGAAGGAATGACCACCATTTCCTTTAATCTGTTTATATTATTTTTTTATACCCAATTATTAGGGATTCCTGGCTATTACACGGGTATTTCTTTATTTATTGCATTAATTTTTGATGCTTTCTCCGATCTTTGGGTGGGTATTATGTCAGACCAATGGCATTCTAAATGGGGACGACGGCATCCCTTTATGTTATTTTCAGCCATTCCTTTAGCTGTCTGTTTTTACTTGCTATTTTCGCCGCCTGATTTTTTAAGGGATTCCGACATAATGTTGGCATTATGGCTCACCATTCTAGCGATGCTGACACGTTTGTGGATGACTTTTTTTCAAGTCCCTTATCTTTCTTTCGGAGCAGAGTTAAGCAAGAATACTAAAGAGCGGACTAAGATTGTCGGCTATCGCTATGCTTTTTCAAATATTGGTGTCATTATTGCCTTGATAATAGGCTTTCAACTTTTTTTTATCCCGACAGAAGAGTTTAGCAATGGACAAATGAATCCAGCCGTTTACTCGCCTTTTGCGCTTTGCCTTAGTCTATTAATGACTGTTAGCATTCTTATTTCGGTGTTTGGTACGCATAAAGAAATTCCCTATTTAATAAAAACAACGCCCGCACAAAAGAATAACCATTCAATTTCGCAAGCTTTTAAGCATAATGCCGGTAAAATAACCATTGCCTTAAAAAACAACTCATTTCGTTGGCTTTTATTTAGTTTAATTGTTTCTTATATAATGGTTGGGATTATTAATAATCTTAATTTTTTTATAGTCACTTTCTTTTGGGAATTAAACACCGATGAAATTGCGATAGTTTCCAGTGCTATTTTTTTAGGAATACTGGCAGGCGTTTTTTTTACGCCGTTATTACATAGTCATTTCGATAAAAAACATGCAGTATTTTATGGGGTTATTGGCTGGATAAGTTCTTTAATATTACCAACAAGTTTACGCTTATTAGGCTGGTTTCCGGAAAATGGTAGCAGTGAAATATTTTGGATTCTAATCCTATTTAGAATTTTAGAAGGCTTATTTCTTGTGCAAGCGGCGGTTAGTTTCGGCTCCATGCTAGCTGATATTACAGATGAACATGCTTTAGCGACAGGAAAGCGCGAGGAAGGTATCTTTTTTGGAGCCAGCTCTTTCGCCAGTAAATGCTCTGATGGCCTAGGTACATTAGCCGCCGGTGTGGTTCTTGATTTAATTCATTTTCCAACGGGTGCCAATATTCAAGCTGCCGATATTAAAGCAGATGTGCTTTTTCAACTGGGTTTATTTTACGGTCCTTTCATCATTATTTTTGCCGCAGTCGCCTTATGGTTTTGCAGCCACTATGATTTAAGCAGTGAAAGACATGCTTTAATATTACAACAGTTGGCAGATAAACGCATTTAAGATGGGTTATTCAATGTCATTAACTTGCGCTATCGCTGACAATAAAATTAAACAATAATCCTAAAGCGTTTATTTTAAAATGCCTATTAAATATAATTTTTATTAAAAATAACACTAAATCCATATAAATACCGCTTATTTTTATTTTTCATTTAACACGACAATCGTCCGGCTAGACCGCTCCATTTTACTTATATGCCATATAATAAATAAATGATTTATAATTGCCGTTTCAATACAATTTCATTCTTTCTGTAAAATCGATTTAATCATTTATTTACAATTTTTTATAAAAATAATGAACTCCGAAAATTTAGTATTTAATTACTAAAATATATAATATATGTCCAGTTACAAAAATATTGATAATCAATCAGCAGAATTTATACTTGAAGCCAAATTTGGGGTAGAACATTCTAACAAAATCGTACCTCAAAATCCGCGTCCCGGAGAACCTGTTACCTTACATATCAGTGTAGGCCCGCAAATATTGGCAGATAATCTTTTTGTTATCTATTCAATAAATGGTGATCCTATTATTTATACGATGAAAGGTAATAAAAACTATTATAGTTGCATTAAAGGGACGTTAGTTGAAGCAACATTATCAGATGTTAGTTGGAATGCTGAAGCTTGGGGTTATTTGCATCATTTTTGCGCAACCCTGCCCGCGTTTCCCGAAGGAACCCGTGTTTCTTATTTTATTTTCGCTTGGTCCGAAACTGAGCAGCGCGCTTATTTTGCGGATAGCTCTGCGGCCAGCAAACATGATGAAATTGAAAGTTTTTCCAATTATTCAGCCGACTTGGAAAACTTAGAAAGCTATGAAAGGGAAACCGTCATTGAGGCCGGCGCTGCAACGCGTTTTGTTTATCATGTTGATAAGGCCACCACCCCCGCATGGGCGCATGATGCAATTTTCTATCAAGTATTTTTAGATCGTTTTCACCCAAACCCTGGAGAATCTTTTCCAGAATATGGGGTCGATAAAGAATTAGCCTTTACCGATGTACTAGGTGGAACCTTAGCAGGCCTACGCCATAAATTAGCCTATCTGCACGCGCTTGGAGTAACCGCACTATGGTTATCACCCTGTTACCCAAGTGACAGCCATCATGGTTACGACGTCAGTGATTATCGTGCGGTTAACCCTCGCTTGGGGACAATGGAGGAAATGAAGGCTATTGTTGCCGAAATTCACGCGCTAGGAATGCACATCATTATTGACTTTGTACCTAACCATACCTCCAGTGATCAAGCCTTTTTTCAACAGGCAATCAGCGATGAAAACAGCACCTATCGTGACTGGTTTTATTTTATTAACTGGCCAGATCATTACGAAGCGTTTTTTGCAGTCCAGACTTTACCTAAAATCAATACTAATTGCCCGGCGGCACGCGAATATCTAATTGAAAGTGCGCGTTTTTGGCTGGAGGAAGTCAATATAGACGGTTTTCGAATGGATCACGCCCAAGGAGTTTCATCTACCTTTTGGAGTGATTATCGGGCAATTATCAAAGCCACTTCGCCCAATGCGTTAACAATTGGTGAAATTACCGAAACTTCGCCTTTTTTATCACAATATCAAGGACGCTTAGACGGCGTTTTAGATTTTATTTGGGTACATGAAGTCCGCAATTTTTTTATATTCGACTCGATAGACGCACCAAGTTTTGAACATTTTTTAAAGGCGCACGATTTATTTTTCCCTGATAAAGACTTTTTATTACCGACATTTCTTGATAATCATGACATGAATCGCTTTTTGTGGACGGCTAAGGGTGATATTCGGCGGCTAAAATTGGCGGCTTTGTGTCAATTTACCCAAACAGCACCACCCATTATTTATTACGGTACTGAAGTTGGAATGCTTCAAGAATGGGATGTGCATCAAGGTGATGTCGATGTTCATGAGGCATCGCGTGTTCCAATGATCTGGGGTGATGAGCAAAATAAAGACTTGTTGGAATTTTACCGTACTCTAGCTCATTTTCGCCGCAAGCATCCTGCAAGTTATAAGGGAACTCGAATTACTTTGTTAGTTGCCCCAGGAGGATTATTGGTTTATGCCCGCCAGTATGAAGGGGAAACAGTGATTACTGTCTTAAATAACGCCGATTCTGCTAATACCTTACTCATACCTTTGAAAAAATTAGAACACGCTGTCTTTAACTCTTTTACCACTTTAAATGGCGATAAAATCAAGATTAATCATCAAGAAATCGAATTGAGTTTGTCTGCCCGTGAAGGTGTTTTACTAGTCGGCAAGCATTGTTAACTTGGCAAATATCTCCTTTTAAAATGCGCAGCAAAAGCGCAAAAGTATGTTTTTCCCCATATTTCGCCTTAGTCTAAATATGAAGCAATAAATTTTATATCAACAAAAACAACTATGTGCATTTTAAATGAATATTAGCAAGTTACCCGAAATAGACCTCTCATCGAAAAAATACGTTCTTGATCCTGATAGCTTCTTTAAATATTACCGGGAATATGCGCCTGTTTTTTATATGGAAAAATATAGCTGTTGGTTAATTAGTCGACATGCTGATGTTAAAAAGGCATTAAATGATCCCGCATTTACCCGTAATATTAATTACTCTAACAATATAAACTTTAAAGAGATAGCGCAGCAGTGGAATGATGCTGGAATTGGTTTTTTTATCGATATATTGACTAATGAAAACGCTCATCTTCGTAATCGTCAATTAATTAACAATGCATTTAAGCCTAAGAAAATTGATTTAATGACTAAGACTATAGACGATGTAGTCGAGCATTATTGTCAACGAGTGACTAAAGGCGGCGTAGTTGATTTGGCTAAAAATGTTATTGCTCCTATTCCCTGCGCATTAATTAGAGAAATTCTTGGCATACAGCTTAGTAGCGAAGAGGAAGAAGAAAAATTTCGCCTCTCGGCAATATCGATTGTTTCCGGTTTATTTAACCCTCATGCACAACCAGAACTACGCCTTAAAGCAATTAATTCGTCGCTCTATTTAAAAGATCTTTTATTGGCAGAAATCGCAAAACGGCATAAAGACCCGCAACAGGATATGTTGACCGATTTTATTCATGCGATAGAGAATACTCCAGGTTGTAGCGAAATAGATGTTGTCAAATTGGTGTTAATATTGCTATTTGCAGCAACAGATACCACCGTTTATTCGACGATATATGCTACTAAAGATCTCTTTGAGCATCCGGAACAATTGATGCTATTAAGGGAGGATAGACGTTTAATGACAAATGCGATTAAAGAGTTATTACGCTTCCATTCAGCAGGTAGTTTTTTTCCAAAATATGCTCAACAAGACGCTCTTTACCACGATCAAACCATTAAAAAAGGCGAAGCCGTTTTTATTTCAATCGCTAGCGCCAATAAAGACGAGCGCGTTTTTATAAACCCTGAGCTGCTTGATATTACTCGGGATACGCAAGAAACGCTTTCTTTTGGTTATGGGCGACATTATTGCCTTGGAACACACTTAGCATTAACCGTCATGAGTACTGTTTTTAACAAACTTTTAGACTACTTGCCCTCTAATGCCCATCTTGTTTCAGAAAATATAATAGGGGAAGAAAATAGCGGTCGTTGTATTATTGTCCATTTACCTATGGATACAAAACTATAACTCCCTTTTTAATTCTTAACACTTCAGGTAAATATTTGTGAGCTCAATAATCTATTCATTTTCAGTGAAGACATGTGATTTGCAAGATAAAAGTCTTGCCGACTATAAAAATAAAGTGCTGTTAATAGTCAATACGGCAAGCAAATGCGGCTTTACAGCGCAGTATGAAGAATTGCAGAGCCTTTATGAAAAATATGGCCACGATCAATTTGAAATCCTAGCTTTTCCTTGTAATCAATTTGCAGGGCAAGAACCGGGGAACAACGAAGAAATTGCTAGTTTTTGTCAGTTAAATTATAAAGTTACATTTCCTGTTTTTTCAAAAATTGATGTTAATGGAAAAAACGCCGCACCTTTATTCGCGTATTTAAAATCCCAATGTCCGGGTGTTTTAGGGATAGGTGCAATAAAATGGAATTTCACTAAATTTTTAGTAGATAAAAATGGTACGGTTATCAAACGTTACGCGCCCATGACTCCACCGAGTAAAATTGCCCAAGACATCGAAAAATACATAGGGAATACTTAATGCTTAATGAAAAATGGGTCGTTGTCGAGCACTGTCCGGGTATCCCTGATGTCGATAAAGTTTATAAAAAGGTAGAGGAGGAAATTCGCCCCCTTAAAAATGATGAGATGTTGTTTAAAACCTTATATGTTACCGTTGACCTATATCAAAATGGCATTGCCTTAGACACGCCGTTAAATAATTGCATGGGAGCCGATTCAATCATGGAAGTGATTGAAGCAGGGCCTCAAGCCAAGCTTCAAGTCGGCGATATTGTTCAAGGCTTTGGCGGCTGGCAAAAATACGTTATTCATAATGGCAATGAAGTGCTATGGCAAACGGGAACATTTCCAATGATGTTTCCACCCTACCGAAAGTTAAACCCTGAGATATATCCTAAGCTCTTTCCTTTTTCAACCGCTTTAGGTGCGTTAGGCGGCCCAGGAATGGCAGCGTGGGGAACAGTCTCTAAAGTGCTAAATATAGAAAAAGGCCAAACTTTAGTAATCAGCGGCGCATCGGGTGCTGTCGGTGAAATTGCAGGCCAGCTTGCCAAACTTCAAGGGGCTAGAGTGATTGGGATTGTCGGCAGTGATGAAAAAATTGAGCATATTAAAAGCTTAGGCTTTGATGAGGGCATTAATTATAAAAAAGCCAATGACTTTGACAAAATGACTCAAGCTTTACAAGAAGCGGCTCCTAATGGAATCGACCGCTATTTTGATAATATTGGCGGTTATATTACCGATTCGGTATTTCCTTTATTAAATGTCTACGCAATTGTGGCTATTTGCTGGCAGCTTGCAACACAACTCGAAATAGAACCTAAAATAGGGCCTCGATTATTTCCTTTAATCATGTTTCCAAGAGCCACCATCAGAGGAATTTTTGCACTGGAATGGTTTACTGAAGACAATTGGAATCAATTAGCCAGCGTTGTCGGCGGCTATATCAAAGAAGGCAAAATAAAATATCACGAAGTCCATTATGAGGGCTTTGATAATATCCTTAAGGCCTATTCAACTTTATATAAAGGAACTGAAAAAACAAGAGGCAAAGTTATTGTAAAAATCTAGAGCTTATGGAGTGAAAAAATATTTTTCACTCCATATTTTAAAACTAGCGCACCGGTATAGTTAATGATGGGGAGGAAAAGCTGGTTTGTCCTGCCTGCAAATTAAATAACAGTGTTAATAGCATGAAGGTTGATTTAGATATTAGGTCGTTATCGGCAATATAAAACCAGTAACCACGATAATTGACCGCAAGAAAAGCATTGTCGGGGTAATATTCACTAACCTTTACATTGAAATATTCTCCGGCCGGCGAATTCGCCCAATTAAACATTGAACCATTTTTTGCCTTAGTAAGATTAACTATGCCTTTATCAATATGCTCTTTAGGCGTTTCAATCACTTGAGACAAATAATACATAAGACTAGAAACAGATCGAGTACGCATTGTTATCTTATTGACATCTGTATTGATGAAATTAGTACCGATTTCGACATAAAACCTGTCCTCATTTGTTGACTTCAAATTCAATAAACTAGTGATTTTATTCTTAAGCTCTTGGCTTTCTTTAGATATCTCAAAGAACATAACCAGTTTTTTTTCATCAAAAACACTTGGCCCAATATTAATCTCGCCTTTTAATTGAAATTCCTTCAGCAAACTTAATAAATATTCAAATTTTCCTAATTCAGGCTCTATTTTAGGAGTCGGTCCTGAGGCGTTTGGCGCATTCGAAATATTATTTATACGTTCTATACATAAACCAAAAAGTCGGTCAATATCCCATCCCGATTGCGACAGAACCAATAATGATTCCAATGGAATTGGCGATAAAACACTTTTTAAATAATCTACTCCCTGCAAGGGCTGATAAGCAATAATAGGAATGTCGCTATAAGTAACCCCTAGTGAAGGACTTAAACTACCCGTAGCGGGCCCTAAATCAACTGTTGAATTAATACCAGCAGTTCCAATTAAACTTAGCGATGCCGTTATACTATTTATTGTTAAAAAATAAGGCTCATCGTTATATTTTAAACGAACTAAATTAAGTAGCATTTCTTGACTTAGCGTATTAACAATAGATTGATTATATGCGGGATGCGTGTTGGCTAGCCCATTAGGACCAAATTGTGATTGGCACCCTGATAATAGTACAGTTGAAATATAAAGAAAAATATAGTGTTTATGCATAGTTATACTCTTATTAAAATACTAAAAATCACGATGTTCTATTTAATTGTACAACATTCCGATAATTGGTAACCGCATTTAATACTCAGCCTTACCAACTTCACTTTGTTTAAATAACACATGAACTGCCGGTATACATGGCTTCTCGGCAACGGTTCCTGCGCTGCTCTACTCCCTGAATTCTTGTAGGCACATTCCGGCAATCCTCGACGGAATAGCGCATAGGACATTCTCGTTAAACTGATAGGTGTTAAGCCCCCCCAGGGCAATCGCGCTAAATTGGTTCTTTGCCAAAGATCAGTTCAATCCGGTAATCATCGTTGACAGAAGCGCGCATCTTGCGAAGGCGCAAGCTATGCTTTGATGGCCCATTGTGTCGAATGACATTAAGTGCCGTGCGCCTGATCAAAGCCAGATTGGCCGGAGAATGATCTTTACGGGTACGGTGGGCGTCTTTACCAAATTGCACTTCAAGCACACAGTGCTGGCTATTCTCGATTATAGTGGACCCCGAAAAGCTTTGCCGTCCAAGCAAATCTGTCCGCCGGCAAGGCTCGGCAAAGCGAATTGCACCCAACGCAAAAAAGCGTCGGCAAAGACGCCTGGCGGCAAGCGGCCTATCACATCGCTTAGCGTGTCACGGGAAGGAATACCGTTGGGCAATTCCAGAAACTGTCGAAACCAGCTTTCTTTTTCTTCGGCGAAGGTTTCCATGCCAACCCAGTCTTCAATACCGCTGAGCACGGCGCAGAAGGCGGGCATGATGATGTCGGTGAGTTTGTGCCGTTTATTTTTGGTTTCGCGGCGCGGATCGGCTAGATCGGCAAAGTAAGGGCGTGGATCGGGTAACATAAAGCTCTTTGTCAAAAAAATACTTTAACAAATTTCAGGGATCAAAGAATAGATAGCGTGATTGCCCTAAAGCCCCCCAGAGAACAAATGAATTAAATACCCATCTATGGTAGAATTAGTTTTCTTTTTGCCCCGATAGCTCAGCAGGATAGAGCGGTCCCCTCCTAAGGGACAGGCCGGTGGTTCAAATCCGCCTCGGGGCACCACTTAACTCTTACACACTATCCGCGAAAATAGACTTCACCTAGCTATTCCATCAAAACGCCAACATTACTGCAATCAACTTGGCCACTGTTTTTGACGCGTTTTTTATTTAACTCCCGCTACACCCTTTTCACAAAGCTGTAAGACCTTAGTCGACAGCAACCTTTTATTGAGACATTAATTAATATGCCATTTACCACCCTCGGTTTATCTGATCCACTGCTGCGCGCCATCGCCGACGCAGGTTATACCACACCCTCCCCGATCCAGTCGCAAGCCATTCCTGCCGTTTTAGGCGGCCATGATGTGCTGGCTGCAGCCCAGACCGGAACAGGCAAAACCGCCGGATTCACCCTGCCCATCTTGCACCGTCTATCGCAAAAAGCTTATACCAATAACCGGCCGGTGAGAGTATTGATACTGACGCCAACTCGAGAGCTAGCCGCTCAAATTGGCGAATCGGTCAACAAGTATGGGGCGCATTTGCATCCCCGTTTAAAGTCCGAAGTCGTGTTTGGCGGTGTAAAAATCAACCCGCAGATGATGCGTTTAAGAGGCGGCGTAGATATATTAGTCGCAACACCCGGACGTTTGCTGGATCTGGTCAGTCAAAATGCAGTAAAACTCGATCAAGTCGAAACACTGATACTTGATGAAGCCGACCGAATGCTGGACATGGGCTTTATCCGGGATATTCGTAAAATTATCGCCTTGCTGCCGAAAAAGCGCCAAAACTTACTGTTTTCAGCAACCTTTTCCGAAGACATTCGTAAGCTCACCACGGGACTTCTGGTTAATCCGGTAAAAATCGAAGTCGCTCCGCGCAACACCGCGGCAGAACTGGTTGAACAAATCGCTTATCTGGTTAACAAAGCCAACAAAACCGAGCTGCTTTGCCACTTGATAAAAGAACATAATTGGCAGCAGGTGTTGGTATTCACAACCACAAAACACGGCGCTAACCGACTCACCGAAAAACTCAACAAGGTTGACATCAAGGCCGCCGCGATACACGGCAACAAAAGCCAGGGTGCTAGAACCAGTGCATTGTCAGGTTTTAAAGCCGGTGAACTCAGAGTACTGGTAGCAACCGACGTGGCAGCGCGCGGCATTGATATTAACCTGTTACCTCATGTAGTCAATTTTGAATTGCCGAGAGCGCCGGAAGATTACGTTCATAGAATCGGCCGCACCGGACGTGCAGGCGAGGAAGGCCAAGCCATATCGCTGGTATCCCATGATGAATACAATTTCTTGCGCTTGGTTGAAAAACTGATCGGTAAGGAAATTAAACGCGAACAAATTGTCGGCTTTGAGGCCTCCGCAGTTGCTCCGCCAATGCCGCCGGAACCGCCCCGAGGCCCACGCCCAGCCAGAAACCCAAATCAAGCTCGCAAGCCCGGCGCTAATCAGCCCAGAAACAAGCCTAGAGCAAAAAGCGCTTAGAGTTTCATCGGATTACGTTGCGCTAAACCTCATATGCATCAACTTAAGCAGATTGATTAATTCACCACGAAGACACGAAGAAAAACCAAGGTAATAACTTCGTGCTCTTCGTGTCTTCATGGTACTGTTCTTAAGCCACTGCCGCTACGCGAACTCGACGCCTTATCCCCATTGTGATTTTCGGACATTAAAATTGCGACCTTTTATTTTGCCGTTTCTCAAGCAAGCCAGGGCTTTATCAATACTGTCACGCTTGATAGCCACGTAAGCATGAGCATCAAAAATATCGATTTTGCCTACTTCACTGCCGGCGATTCCTGCGTCACCGGTTAAAGCGCCCAGTATATCCCCAGGACGCACCTTATTTTTGCGCCCGCCATCTATCCACAAAGTCACCATCGGCGGTTCGAAGCGCTGCTCGTGGCTCATTTGAAAAGGCGCCACTTCGTCCCATTTGGCGGGAGTATTTTGATACTCCTCAATAGCTTCAACCCGGTTTAATTCCTGCTCCGTGCATAAACTTAACGCCAGGCCTTTTTTACCCGCGCGACCGGTACGCCCGATTCTGTGTACATAGATTTCGGGGTCCCACGGTAAGTCATAATTAATCACCGCTTGCATATCCTTGATATCCAGGCCCCGCGCAGCGACGTCGGTGGCGACCAGAACGGAGCAGCTCTTATTGGAAAAACGCACTAATACCTGATCCCGATCCTTTTGCTCCAAATCGCCATGCAGCGCCTGGACGGCAAAACCGCTGTTTTCAAGCGAACTCGCTACATCCTGACAATCTCTTTTGGTATTGCAAAACACCACAGTCGATTCAGGCCGATAGTACGATAAAAGATAACCCAGTGCGTTCGTCCTTTTCGACTTTTCCACCTGATAAAAACGCTGTTCAATATCGCTGTCGTGATGACTGGTTTCAATACTGACGGAAACCGGCTTAAACTGGAACTTCTGACTTATTTCCCGAATAGGATCGGCATAAGTTGCCGAAAAAAGCAGCGTTTGCCGATGCGTCGGCGCATAGGAAACCACATCAGTAATGGCCTCTTCAAAGCCCATGTCCAGCATCCGGTCGGCCTCATCCAACACCAGCACCTTGAGGTTGCTCAAACGTAAACTACGTTTACCCAGATGTTCCTGCAACCGTCCCGGCGTACCGACCACCACATGAACGCCATGCTCCAGCGAAGCCCGCTGCGGCCCAAAAGGCACGCCGCCGCACAAGGTCAGCACCTTGATATTTTGCGTAAATCGGGCCAAGCGCCGAATTTCCTTGCAGACCTGATCGGCAAGTTCGCGAGTTGGGCAAACAACCATCGCCTGGACTCTAAAACTGTTCAGATCCAACTTGGACAACAGGCCGATACCAAACGCGGCGGTTTTACCGCTGCCGGTTTTAGCCTGCGCAATCACATCCCTACCCTCAAGAATATGCGGCAGACTCTCCGCTTGAATGGGCGTTAAGTGGGTATAACCCAGGGATTCGATGTTTTCAAGCAAGGCAGGTTTTAAAGCTAGGGATGAAAATTTGGCAGTACTCACTAAGGACTCTTTATATTGACGTGAATGGCGGCGAAGTGCCGTAATTCGAATGGTAATGATACCAGATACCGAAGGGTTAAGCCGGATAAGGTTGATTTTGCAGTATAAATTCAATCTGCGGACGCAATAATCGACGCTCCTGCACCGAAGCTCTCATCTTTATAGATAACGTCAAGAATCGTTATACCGGCATGGATGAATGGCTGGCAACTCTACAAATACTTGAGCGACGCAAAGTCTCACATCCCTGTGTTCCGGATTCCGGTAATCCCTGCCGGAATGACGCGCTTTTAACTATTTATGTATAAAGATGAAGCCGAAGCATGAGAACAAAACACAACAATTATTTTAATGATAGCAAGCTAACTCGACACATCAACAAACCCGTGCAAGCCGCGTTTTGACTTAACCGCCAACCAATCCTTCAATTGTTTTAATTCTTCGGTTTCTTCCAAACCATCCAGGCTTTGTTTGTTCTTTAGCAGGCGAAATGCCGCCGACAGCACTTTATAGCTCTCGCCGGTAATGCCTGCGCGTCTTAAACCTACGGTGTTTAATTTGTAATGCCGGGCGGGGCGTCCGCCAATCAGCATAAAGGGAATGACATCCATATTAAGACCGGTTGTGCCCTGCACTATCGCGTACGAACCAATTCGGCAAAACTGGTGCGCAACCACCGCACCGCCGATGAAAACATTATTGCCGACTTCAACATGACCGCCAATGGCGACATTATTGGCAAAGATGGTGTTATTCCCGACCGTGCAATCGTGCGCGACATGGCTGTTATTCATAAAGAAACAACCTGAGCCAATGTGCGTTTCGCCGTTTTCCTTAGAGGCTCGATGCGCCGTAAAGCCCTCTCTAAAGACATTATTGTCGCCGCAAATCAGCCAGGAAATTGTTTCGGCTTTAAAACCGGTGTCTTGCGGCAATCCGCCTAATACGGCGTGCGGGTGCAAAATATTGCCGCTACCCATTTTCACATGGCTATGCACCACGGCATGAGCACCCACTTGGCAGTTATCACCCAATTGGGCGCCTGTTTCAATAACGGCAAAAGGCCCTACCGTAACATTGTCTCCCAGCGATACATCCTCTGCTATGTAAGCGGTCGGGTGAATATTTTGAGCCATCTTTTATCCTCTTGGATGATATTTTGAGTGCAATTTTTTGAGTCTTTCGCGGGCAATATGGGTGTAGATTTGCGTGGTCGATAAATCCGAATGCCCGAGCAATAGCTGCACGACCCGCAAATCCGCACCATGGTTTAGCAAATGCGTGGCGAACGCGTGTCTTAAGGTATGCGGCGACAACTCCTTATTAATTTGAGCTTTTTTCGCGTGACGCTTGATAATATGCCAAAAAGCCTGCCTTGTCATGTTGTCGCCCCGGTTGGTGACAAACAGGTAATCGCATTGCCGCTCACCGAGAATGGTCTTTCTGGCTTGAGTCATATAATTTTCCAGCCAGCTCATGGCCTCTTCGCCGACCGGCACCAAGCGTTCTTTGTTACCTTTACCGATAATCCTGACCACGCCTTGCCGAAAACTGATCTGTTCAAATTTTAAATTGACCAGTTCCGATACCCTAAGTCCTGTGGCATAGAGCATTTCCAGCATGGTTCTATCCCTGAAACCCAGAGCATTGGTGACTTCAGGTGAGTCCAGCAACAACTCGACATCTAATTCAGATAACGATTTGGGCAACGGTTGGCCGATATGGGGCGATTTTATCAAGGCGGTCGGGTCGACTGTAATGCTGTTTTCCCGAATATAATAACCGTAGAAGCGGCGCAAACTAGATAGAATACGCGCAGTAGATCTCTTGCCGATGCCTTCTTTATGGCGTCCATCAAGAAAGTCCGACAGTTGCCCCCCGTCCACTTCCAGCATCGGCTTATCCTTCAGCCATTTGGCAAAAATCCTCAAATCGCTGCCGTAAGCCGAAAGTGTATTTTCGCTCAAGCCTTGCTCTACCCAAACTGCATCGAGAAATTGGTCGATTAAAGCGGTTGCATTCATTTTTTATGGCTGGCTTCAAATTCCAGTAATTTATATTTTATTGCCATTAAATCACCTTCGGTTTGCCCGCAATAACCGCCCATGCCGGAAACGGAAACCACCCGGTGACAAGGAATGAATAAAGCATAGGGATTGTCACGACAGGCATTGCCGACCGCCCGCGCTGATGAACCTATTTTCTTGGCCAATGCAGAATAAGTCATGGTTTCGCCAAAGGGTATCTGGCAAAGCGCAGTCCAGACCTGGTTTCTGTAAATACTGCCTTGCTTTATCAGCTTGATGTTAATAAGTTCATCGGGATTCTGCCAATAGAGGTTTAATTCGTGTTCTACAGGCGAGCTAGCGCCAAGAGGCTCCCAGTCTGTTTTAATAACCACGCCTTGTTGGCGAGTTAAAACAAACTGTCCGGCAGGGGTCTGAAGCCTTACAACATCCTCTGCTCCCCAGCAGTTTTCCACCCAATCTATTATAAATGGCATTAAACAAATCCTAACTGATGTTAATTTATTGGGCAATAAGACAAATAATGAAGAAATTTACAATTCTAAGTGTAAATATGCAACCAAACTAACTTACTTTGTCAGATTTCATGATTACACATCTGGATTGTTATTCCTGCTCCCGACATATATGCATAGCTATCTACACAACTTTTTTGTATTACAAATAAAATGAGTTACAAAGCAGCTTGACTCCCTCTCCTGCTGGAGAGGATTGATACTTGTGTAGATACTTAGTAAGCAGCCAGCCGAACCACCTGTAAAAAATATGTTGTTCGCGGCATCCTGTTATTTTTTGAACAGGAAAAACTATGTCCATCACAGCAAAATGGCGTCAACATATTGAAGCCTGGCAAAGCAGCGGCATGACGCAAGCCGGCTATTGCCGCCAACATCAA
>Ga0208514_100224_pt1 | contig 40385 bp, 58 predicted proteins | sample LakWasMet70_HOW9_2_FD_183900 | JGI IMG/M metagenome (GOLD analysis project Ga0208514, IMG submission 183900) | Freshwater sediment methanotrophic microbial communities from Lake Washington under simulated oxygen tension - Sediment Metagenome... | ecosystem: Environmental > Aquatic > Freshwater >...
ATTATTGGCTTCAGTGCCACACGAAGTAAATACCACTTGCGAGGTATAAGCACCGCAGGCTTCAGCTACTTGAGCTCGTGCATGTTCATGAAGCCGCGCGAGATAAATTGCGCTTCAAAAGCGAGATAATTGATAATTAATTCATTTGCGAAATATACAAACGAATTGCATACGTTATAAACACTCTTCAAACATCTTAATTGCTTCAGTTAACTTTTCCATATCACCTGCTTGTTTCATTCCAGTTAAAACTAAAGCATCTTTAATCGTTATGTTGTGAACTAAAACTAATCTAGCAGCTTCGACTGTTTTAAAGTCTAGCCGCTTTGGTAGTTTGCATTGGTTAAACTGATCATTGGTCATACGAAACATTTTAGACCTAATATCCTGTTAAACGAAAGTCAGGTTGAGATTGAGAAATCTAGATTGTAATTAGCAATCAGAAGCTCTGTCACTGGCTTAACTTTGGTTTGGCTGAGGCTGTAGGTTGTTTGCACTTCTTTGGTTTGAAAGTCAGCGAACAGCGTGCGTATTTGCGGCGTGTTATTGATGCTCATAAGCCATTTGCCTTCGCAGTTGGCTAAAACGTCTCTAAGGCGCTCAAAATCGGTTTTGTCGAATAATCCTTTGCCATAGTCGTTTTCACAATCCCAATACGGTGGATCAACATAGAAGAATACGTCTTTGCCATCATAGCGTTTGATTAGCTGTTCGTATGGCAGGTTTTCAATCGTTACGCGGCTTAGTCTTAAATGCGCTTCAGACAAATCTTCTTCAAGTCTTAGCAGATTTAAACGTGGCTTTGAGCTGTTGGCCACACCGAACGATTGGGCGACAATCTTTGCGCCAAATGCATTTCTAAGTAGGTAATAGAAACGCGCTGCGCGTTGTATATCGGTGAGGGTTGATTCATCTACACGTTGGAGGCGGTCGAACTCTTCACGACTTACTAATGACCATTTGAAATAGCGAATGAATTCTTCAAGGTGATTCTGTATCACTCTATATAGTGTGATCAGGTCGCCGTTGATATCGTTAATGACTTCGACCTTGCTTGGGTCTTTTCTGAATAGCATCCATGCTGCACCAGCAAACGCTTCTACATAGCATTTGTGCGGTGCTATTAAAGGTATGAGTGTGTTGGTGAGTTTGGATTTACCACCAACCCAAGCGAGTGGTGATTTACGTGTTGTCGTCATGAAGTACTCCTAAAGTTAGGCGCTCATGACGCTCTGTAATAATGGGTGTGGGAACAGGGAGCTTTCTACCGACTTTTACTCACCATACACTTATCCAATCAGGTACTGCGAGCATTCCGATTCTCTGACCTGATACTGGGGCTGGCTTTCTGTCTTCAAATTACTATGTTACCCACACGGCTGGTAACTGCTACTTCTGACTTTAAATGGATGCAACCAAGTTCTTCATCAGCCTGCTTAGTTACCTATTCACAATTACCAGTCGTGTGGTGACTGCTTAAGGCAGTCACTCTGTTGCGTACTATTTACCTTGTGCTAAAAGCTCGGCACAGCCTATTGCATTGTGAGGGCAGGTTTTAGGTATACCTTCAGAGAAGACAGCGAGACAATCAGCGCAACCCCAACCATTCTGGCTTTGTAGCTGACTTCTAAGTAAATAACCTTCAAGCGCCCAAATCTTCTCACGTGCATTGTCTTTAGCGATTTTACGGCCAAGCTCTACATTGAAGTTTTCTGGGCTTGCACAGGCGCTTTCACCTGTTACGGTGAAGCCATTTGAAAGTGTTAAACAGCAAACTGTTAGCGTTGTGCCTTCAAACACATGGTATTGCTCAGACTTAATGACTGAGTCAATTAATGCAGGTGTTAAGCGTGCCGCGTTTAGGCCTTTGGCTTGAATTTCTTGCTCTACTGCTTGTTCATTTAACATTGTTTTCTCCATAGTCGTTTAACTGGCCGCATCGCGGGCATTTGATGCTTAACTTAACGGCCACACCTTCAGCCAGCTTTTTATTACATTTTGTACAGCGTAAATCTTTACTACATATAGTGTATTTCACGGACGTCACCTATAATCGACCCGCCGCTAGTGGCGCAGGGTCTTTGGTTAATCCGTACTACGGTTACGGTGAGACGGGTGGCTAAAGTACTCGTAATACTTGAATCACTCGCCCTGTTTTTTTACTGCTTTCTTAATCCTAAAACTCGTCCTGCGTACATCAGCCTGTCGATTTCTTTGTGAGCTTTCCAACCAACATTGATGTCATTGAACTTAAAGCCGAAAAATTGAATAGGCTTGATGGCCTTGTATTGCCAAGCCAACTCGCTTTTTTTATCTAAACCAAAGAACTTTCGGTTAAATGTATACATACTATTGCGTTGCAGCCACATCATGCGGCAATACCAGCGAATTAACCTTGAGTTGTCGTAGTCTGATTGTGTCCAGGTACTTGCTGAATCATATAGGCCGTACCAGTATTCATCGGTGGCGTTATCGTCTGTATCAAACCATGAGAGCCACCAAACCAGACGGTCACGTTGTAATGTGATGATCTGTTTATCTAGGCGCTTTATGGTTGTGGTGTAGGCCTCACGCTTAATGAAACAAACGGCTAACGGTGAGAATATGCGGCCAGCAATGCCAATTAGAAACGCTGGAAGCCAGAGCAGAGCCCAATATAGGTATTTCATGATCACCACGCGATTGCAGCTACATCTTCAGCCGTTGCAGTTTCAGTCAAAGCATCAAGGTCATCTTCTAAACCTTGGCGTCTACCTATATACGTGCCGCTGACATGTGCGAACAAATCAGCTTTAGCAATTATGCGAGAAATCAACTCATCTTTAGGAACGCTGCGAGCCGATGCTAAAGCGTCTATTAACGGAGTAATTGCAGCATAGTTTGCTTGATATGCCCGTGCTTCAGCCTCTTGTTTTCCCCAGCTGGATACTTCATTAGATGGCGTATCGCCAACTATTTGTTGCATAGCTTGGTTGAAAGCACTATTGATTTCTTGACGCTTTGCTGCTTTTAACTCACTAATTGATAGTGCTGGAAACGACAATTTAACGACTTCACCATCGACTAAAGACCAAATGCCATCTTGCTCATCAATCGTTTGACGAAATATCTCTTCGCTAACTTCGATAGCATCATTTGGTATGTCATCACCGTGAATATTTGAATCGTAACGACCCGATACTAAACCTTCAATAAATAATATAAATTTAGACATGATTTTCCTTAGTAACCAATTGCAAATACTTTTGGGTTAGTAGTAACAGTGTTGCTTGATGCTGAACCTGTATGATTACGCTGCACTTGAATATTTGCTGTAGTAGGTGGAATTGATTGATAAAATAGATCACAAGCACCTAGCAATGAGGCTGTTTGTGTCATTACACCGGACCATATGACGGCAGTTGGAAATGTGATTGGAAAGGTAATGGTCTGAGTCGTTTCGGTATTGTTTGCCGGATCAGTCGTACCTGTTGCCCACTGAATAATTAACTTTTTGAGAGTACCATCAGTCTTATCGCGATATGGAAGCGTTATATAGTCATTGGCCGAGTTACCACCAGCGCCAAGTAAACCTGCAATAATCGCAGCCACTGGCGGAACATCTGTTGTGCTTCCAGTACCAGTAAAGCCGCTAGATTGCGCTAATAGAACCTTACCTTTGACAGCAGTTGTTGCGTCCACCGCAGAACCAACCTGCTGGAACGTTAAACCAGTCGTACCTATGACCACTACACCATCATTAGTGACCTGCCAATTTGTATCAGCATTCAACGTACCAGCCTCTACTGGAATAATCGCACCACCATTAAACTCAGCGCCAGTGTCTGCATCGAGTGCACGTGTTGCAGCTACAGCGGCGCCATTCCAAATATAAATACCGCGACTAGCTAATGTGGCATTGTCTTTCTCAAGAAAGCGATCACCAGCAACCATTGCAATGCCATCAATGTTTGCGCCTGGTGCGGCTAAGTTGATGGCGGCAGTTGAGGCAACGCGTACGCTGTCTTTATAGTCGCCCCCTTTGACTATGTTTTTGATGGCATCACGTAGTTGGGTAAGTATTGACGCATTGGGTGTTAGACCACCTTCGACTAGTACTGCTCGCATTTCTTCACCAAAAGCATGAAACCAGTATGCCCCTGGCTCAGTTGCATTTTGCGCAGCTAATGGATCACCATCTGTTGGATAACCTGATGAAGGTGAGACTGGTGCTGATGGCGGCGAAGCAATTGCATCTGCTGCCCAAATTCTATTGTCCATTTTGACTCCTATTGATATGCAAATTGCACATGTGTATGTGCTGGTTTTAATCTTGTGATGGCACATTCAAGGGCGGTATTACCCCATGAGGCTAATGGCTCATTCACGCGGCTTTTCACATTGAAAGTTCTCACTGTGTTTTGTGCTGAATTAACGCGCCATACAAATGCCCAGTCTTCACCGTTTAAAGGGTCGTTCACTCTTGAATTAACTCGATATCGTTTGAACTCAGTGATGGTGATAGTGAAGCCAAGTTTGGCGGCTAAATCGATGTAGAACTGTTTACTCTGACCGCCAGTATTTGTGAGCTTAGAGACTAACAATTCACGTCTTAAAGCGATGGTGGCGGGTATGCCAGTGCATAAATCAGGTAGACCTGCTAGATACTCCCACTCAGCCAGCAACTCATTTGTGGTGCGTGGATCAACTTCATTGAGCAGATCATCTGCTCTGTAATCCACGCGTTTGAATTCTTCAGCAAAGGCAGTAAGTAATTTAGCTAATGTGGTCGATGATGATTTTGCCCAGGCTAAGCCTGTTGGTAAAAGCGCTTGCAGTTGTTGCAAATAGTTTTCAGCATTTAAGGACATATCACACCCAAGTAATTACGCCGAAGGTTGTCATATTGCCGACAGTTGTTGTGACGTCGGCATTTGGTGCCGTCATCACATAATTGTTTTCACCTGCAGCTAATGAAATTGCTTCACGGATATGACTTAACAAAATTGTGCCATTAGGTTTAGATTCGCGTTGGATTAAGTCTTTTAATTCAGCTTGAATAGCGGCTTTTACGGCGGCAGTATTGGGTGTGGCGGCTATTGTGAAATTAAGAGGCACGGCAACTGGGGCAACTACGTTTAACTCGGCTGTGACAGGTCGTCTAGCCTCTATGTAGTTGTAAACCGCAGTGACCTCGCCAGCATCAGGAATAATGCTGGCATCGTTATCGCGTACAAATCTGACTGTTACAGTGCCAAGTCCTAACTCTTGCGGATATACCCACGCACGTGTTACGCCTGGTACTTCTAATGCCCAGTTTATATAGTCAAAATCTGCACCGCCATGAGGTGGCTGCTGAATACGGGCAACGATTCTTGCGCGTAGATCAGCGTCAGATTCTTCATCTGCTGCACCACTTAAGGCTAGTGAATTGACCGTGACATTACTATTAATGCCTGCAATAGGAGAGGCCATTGTTAATACGGTTGCTGCATCCGTATTACTTAATTGACCAGCTAACATCGATGTCACACTCGCAATTGCAGTACCTAACACTATGGTGGCATCTGCATCTAGTTCATATTCCAAGCCATCAGAACGAATTAAGATACTACCTGCAGGAATCACCGTGCCATTTGTACCAGTAAAAATCACTTGGCCTGTTGCATAACTGGCAGCCTTACGCGGCACTGTTAGCCATAGGCTAGCATGACGATCAAGGTAAGCTTTTTCAGCACTATCTGGCAGTATCTGTTGAGCTATGTACGCTAGGTAACCATACAAGCCATGCGTACAAGCTGAAATAATCTTAGCCAAAACGCCCAAATTGGTACGGCGTAATTTTGCATCAGTACCAGGAAGATTGCTTTCAACATCCGCTTGATTGCGTTTGATTAATGTATCTAGGGTTGGTCTATTAAAGGACATTTACGCAGCGCTCCAAAGCTTATCGAATTTATATCGTGTGGTGCTGCCATCTGGTTTAATGATGTCAATTTGCGTGTTGATGATGCCTAAAGGATGACGCCTGACTATTTCAGCAGATACATTCACGGCTTTTGCTACGCCATCACGTATCATCCAGTTCAACGCTTCAGCACAGTATTCACGCACACGATTGACTGTTTCAGGCAGTAGTTTTGCGCGCTCTAATAGCCAAAGACGACTACCGTATTTGTCACCTTCAACTTCTGCGAAGCTATCAATCCAAGTGCCGCGTTTGTTATCTGTGCCACCTGGTATTACATCGTCATTTTCAGCACGTCTATCTGTGAAAAGGCTCAATATCACTGCGGTATCAAGGCCATCATCTTCTTGCAGCAATAGCGCAGCAATGGCGTAGTCAGCGCCATTTTGCATATCGATGAAGACTGTACGGATGTCGGCCACTGCTTCTACCTAATTAAGAATAGGTGTAAGCATAGGGTTTATTAGATTTTCACAACATTAACGTGTATTAAAATTAAGAAGCCGCTATGAAAGCGGCTTGAAGGGTAAATTACTAAGGTATTTCTGGTGGTGCATGGTTATGGTGTGGCTTGGGCACATCGTCATCCTGCCAAGTTTCTACACCTGTTGCATCCCATTTCTGACCATGACCATTCACATCAAATTTAAAGCTATCATCAGCATGCAGCTTAATATTTTTGGCTCTCACTTCAAAATCTAGTGGCGTTTCAACCAATATGCCAGAGCGCTTTAAATGCACGACCTGACCTAAATCATCATACATTGCGACTTCGCCACTTTCTAAACCTTTAAGGCGGTAGCGCCTGTCATCCATGACAATCACAATGCCGTGATCACGGTTGCCACTCACACAAGCCATCACGCCTTCAGCTCCAGCATGCGGAACACTTGTTTGACCATAGTTTTGAAAGCGCTCCACACCGTCACGCACTTCGCCATCGAGCAGCTTAACTTGCACCATTTGAATTCCTGCCCCATCGCTAATAGCACTCAAGACGGCACGGCTGATCATCAGGCGTACACGGCGGCGAAGCGGGTCTATGACTTTATTAATCACAGCTATCAAAATAAGCCCCAGTCATTACTATCATCCTTTTTATGCTTTTTCTCTTTTGAATCTGAGCCAACACTCGCGCCATTTTTACCTTTGATTACTGACTTAAGTTTAGTTGTTCTTACACCCACTATTAAATCAAATGCTTCACGGCCAACCAGTGATAACTCAGTGATCATGCCTTCAGTTTCATCCAGTATGTAAGTGCCACCAACCACCAATAAGGTGACATCGGCATACAAATAACTAGATTTGAAATGCACTAAAGTATTCGCATGCCATAATGCACCAGACACATTACGCCAGCCAGTCACACGCACCGTTGCGCGAGCGCTGCGCCCACGTCTAACATTGCGCTCCCACTCTGCACGCTGTTTATAAGTAGCATGTGAGCCTTTGTCTTCTGCGATGACTATCAGCGGCCTATAGCGTTTAATGTAGTCATCAGTTGCGGTTGCACTCACTTGTGTGTGTGTTTCAGGCGTATCAAAACTATCATCAGAGCCACGATCTTGCCCTTTAATGAAATACTGGCTGAAGCGTTCATTCATGGTGAACTCACCGCGTGCGTACAGTATGTTTTCACCCTGAATTAGTTCAGCTACTGGTGCACCTGATTTAGCACGTGTGATCACCAAGTTACCTTTACCGTCTGATATTGGCATCACGGCACGCATACGACAGGCGCGGTCTATACATTCATGAACGGTTTCACCTTCTTGAATACTATAAGTTGGAAATTTATCGCCTAGTGGGGCATCCACAATGACTTTAATATTAAATGGCGCGCACAGATCGCGAATAATTTTATCTAGGCTTGCTTGCGCCCACTGGCCAGATTTATGAATGGCTGAGCAATCGACTAAGTCACCCGTTGCATCGCGTCCACTCACACTGATGCTGTAATTATTGGCGTCGAACTCAGGTGTGTTGCTATCGACAAAGCCTGTAATCACAAGCTCGCCATCGACAAGAACTTGGCACTGTGAGCCTACTTTAATTGGATATTTATTTTCTAGACTAGACCAGCGATCAGTTACATTCAAATCAAACGAGTTGGCGATTTGCTCAATGCCAAAAGGCACACGAGCTGTTTTCCAACCGCCGTAAACACTACCATCCACCTTAACCTCAATCATATTAATCTGTCAGCACTTCAAGGGATTTGCCACCTACAATAAAGCCAGGGTGACCTATACGATTGCGGTTGATAATATCCGTGTCTCGATTAGCATCACCGTATAGTGAGTAAGCCACCACTAGGGCTGGCAGTGTGGCATTTGGTGTATAAGGAATTAGCCTAGCTAAATCTGACGCTCGCACGCTGATGTCATTCACTACTGCAGTACGCAGTTCAGCCAGCGCATTGAACACATCATCACTGGCGGTTAATTCTTCGGCTTCAATGGCAACAACTAAGCTGTCACGAATTAAGATTGCTTGGTTTTGACTTTCATATTCAATGCTTGCGCTACTTCTAGCAGCCTCAATGACAGCAGCTCTACGTGTAATATCGGCAATGGCAATACGATTATTATCTAACTGAATGCGGCTTGGCGTTGCTCTGCTTGATGCTGCATGACTAAAACCAAAGAGATTTTTTAATGCATTAAATGATGCCAGTGGTGAGCTACCAAGGCCAAGAATACCTGCAGTCTGTGAAGTCATTTCAGTAGCCAAGTTAGTAGGTAAGCGCATCAGCTCTGTGATTTTGCCAAGGATGCCAGAGGCATTGCTGATAAAGGCTGGCACTATGGTCATATCTGGCAGCATGCCACGGGCGATGGCTAGAGTGTTATCGAGAGCTTCGCCAATTTTAGCGACAGAATCTAACTCAACAAACTCTGGCATTGCATCTACATTGAACACTTGTGAAAAATCATTTTCAGTAGCTGCAATGGCTTTGTCAGATGCTGCATCGACAATCGCTACAGTATCAGGCCTTACACTAGGCTGGCTTTTGTTTCCTGTTTGCGTAAATGTTACGCTCCAGCTATAGCGGCCAAGTTGATCAATACTTTCACTAGGGCGACAACTAGAGACAACCACATTCATTGCACCACGCCAAGGATGTATTAATTCACCAGGGCCAGCTTTTTCAAATGCCTCTTCTAAGGCATTACGCTGTTCTATATAGTTGCTACCAACAACAAAGCAGGTCAATGTAAAGACGCGTGCTTTTCTGCCTAAATCATAAGCTTCAGCATCATCACGATCTGGAAATTCGTTAATGACATTACGTCTGCCAATTTCACCTTCAGATTGGGTAACGTTAAATTTCACCCCGCGAAAGCTAGGTTCAAACATTTCAGAACGTCTCGCCATTAGTTGTTCACCATCGTTGGGCCATTGGACATATTGACTTTAAGACCTTTATTGACTGAAGTCATAGTGCTAGTTGCTCTACCTTCAGAGTCGATCTTGATATGCAGAATTCCTAACTCTTGGTCTTTTTTGGCACGCCATTCACGTTGAGCTTGATCAGGATCATAGCCAAAGAAATTATTGAGCTTGCCCGTCATGCCAAGCAAAGAACTTGAACGACTTTTATCTTTACTGGTATCACCAGCCATATCGGTGGCATAAGCCATTGCACCTAGTGGCAATGCACCCAATAACATAGAGCCAAAACCGCCCATACTAAATCGTGAGCCGATGCTAGAAGCAACCTTTTTAGCGGTACCGCCTTTACCACCACTTAACAAACCGACACCACTTGCAGCTAATGCTGTCGCTCCTAATGCTGCAATTGCAGTTGTTGCTGCAACTGTAGCTGTCGCCAATGAAGAGTGCTCTTTAGCTGCTGTAACCACTACATCTGCTAACTTACCTATACTTGGAGTTAAGCTATCCATCGCATTTTGTTGTGCAATATCCTTTTCGTTACCAAGTTGACCTGTTTTGAATGATGCCGTATCTGAGATCAGACTATAGTTATCATCGCTTAAGCCATTAGCTTTTAGTGCTTTATTGTTGATATCTGAAACATACTTGCGATTATTCATAATGCCGACAAGCGCCATTAGTGCCTGTCTGTCTTGAATCAGCTTACCAACGGTTGAACCTTGAACAATATTTCCCATACTTTCAAGGGTGTCTCGTTTATCAGAATCATTTTTTGAGGAAGCTAATTTTTTCTGTAACTGCTGCCATGCTTTAGATTTTCCAACTTGTTGATCTGCTAAACCAACAAAGGCATCCACTGAATCAACGCCTTTGGAACGCTGCTGTGCTAAGTATTTAGGCAAGTTAACGCCTAATTTTTTAGCATCTTGCGCAGTGTCAGAGCTATTAATTTTAGCTAATAGATTCACCAAATTATTACCTGCTTCATCTTTGGTGCCTGCCGTGATTGCAGATGCTTGGTTAAGTGACACTAATTTGGCAAAGCCAGCTGTGCCGCCCATACCTGATTGAGCTGCAGCAGCCATTTGCTGAGGCAACCATTTAGCCATATCTTTCAACTCAAAGCCGCCTGATTGACCTGCAGACGTAGCCATATCAATCATCTTTGGCATGTCAGATGGTTTTATTTTAAATGTCTGCATGCCACGAATGCCAATATTCGCTAAATCTACAGCGCTACTATTTGAGCCTGTAGAAGCTTTCATTAGCGTGGGCAGCATTGTCGCAGCATCATTTGTAGACACGGTACCTGAAGCGATTAAAGCATCTAGAGTTTCAGCTGCTTGACCTCTAACATCTGAACCAATACCAAAGCGACTGGCGTCTGTAACGGCTTTATTTAAATACCTCATGCCTGATTTACGAACGCCAATATTTTGGCCTGCATAAGCAGTATTAGCCATATTGGCTAGACGCAAGTCGTAACTCATTGCCTTTTCAACTGCGGGTTTAACTACCATGCCGCCAACTGCTAGGCCTGCTGCTGCACTGGCAAATAACTTACCGCCGTTCATAGCTCGCTGCATTTTACTCAGCTTACCCATCTCAGTATTAAGCTGTTGAACTTTTGAGCGCATTGCTTCAGTAGCACGTGTTTGCTCACGCATACTTAAGTTACCAGAACGCATTAAGCGCTGATAGGCTGATTCTGTGACTTTCAATTCGCGTTGAATTCGTTGTTCAGATCGTATACCAAGTCGCTCACGATCTTGATACATACGTTGTTGACTAGCCATTACTTTGCTATTTGACTTAATCATGCCAGTTGATGCATCTAAGGCAATCTTATTCATTTTCTTAAAGGCGGCTTCTGCCTGCTTAGACATACCATCTTTAGCGGATAGTATTACTGCTAATGTTAGGTCTTTATTGCTCATTATCAGCTAGCCTTGCCTTTAAAATTTCTTCAATATAAAAATCAAATTCCGCTTTTTTAAGGCGATAGATTTCTGATGGCGGCCAGTGGGTAGCCGCCGCAATCATCAGGACGTTACGGTAGAAGTTTCCGCGACGCCTGATTGATCTTCCCCCTGGTCTTCAATCTCCAGCATGGCAGTAATCATGGCGTTATAATCTGCACGCTTCATACGCTTGAGCATATTTGGTGTGACAGCACCTTTGAAAGAACCAATACGAACAACCACCTGGCTTAGCAAGGCAATGTTAAAAGCATGAACCTGACGTGCGTCTGCCGCTTTTTCTGCCTCTAGCACATCCTCAACCAAAGGTGCTCTAATCTCAAAATCTTTGTGCACTGTGCCATCAATATTAATACCGATGGGCAATGGTCTATCAATAGTAGTCTCCATCATCAAACCTCTTTAAACGTGCCGTATAGGGATACTTTGATACCGTCTTTTGAAAGCTCTGGCACTGGACCATTGAACGCATCTGAAGAGACAAAGCTTTTGCCGTTATCACAATCAAAGCTGACGTTTGCATCTTTAATCGCTTGCACGTCTGTGATGCTGACATCGCCAGTTGCAATAATGGTGCAGTCTAGTTGACCTGCTTCAATCTTTTCTTGTGAACCCGCTAAGCCGCCATCACCAACCACAGGCTCACGTGAAATACCACCTAACTTAAGGGTAGAGCCTTCTTTGGTGTTGTAACGCTTACCTGCAATCGTGATAAACGCACGTCCGAATACTGTTGCCATGTCTTTCTCCTTTGAACAATTTGACTAAGGATAATGGCATTATCAGTTTGCTAACATTAACGTGTATTAAAACTTAAGGCATGAAAAAAGCCGCTGATTAGCGGCTTTGTAAAAGTTGATTAAAGCTTAATGTTTACAGAATATACTGCACGCTGGCTGCGAATACATCAAACTGGTTGACTACGTTTGGCGGCATAATCGCATTCATACGGTCTTTATCAGCATCTGATCGAACAACTAATATGTCTTTAATGAACTGATCTAAACCTTCTAGTAAGCCAACTTTTTCAAGCTTAATAGCCGTGCCAATCAAGCAATTACGAACAAGCTTAGGTGTAGCGATTGGCTGTCCTGCTTGAATACGATCCAACACATCATCACCCGCAAGCTTATGCTTAGGGAACGTGTTCAATACATCTACACGGAAGGCATAGCGCATGTAATCAACAGTCCACTTAGTATTAAGTTTAAGCAGTGAAACATCATCGATACCAAAGGTGTTTTGTTGGTAGGTTGTCACAACCTGCTCGATGTAAACATTACCGCCCTGGTCAACTATGAATGTACTGATACCATCATGCAGTAACAGATTGCGCTCAGTATCTTGGAATCTATCACTTTCTTTAGGTGCTAGTACACTAGGCATATAGATTGATCGGAACGGCACTGCAGGATCATTCGCGCCGCTAAACTCTACAGCCGCACCTAATTGCGCACCAATTACCCAAGGCAATGTTGGTGATTTATTTAAGCCGCTGAAGGTCGTATGTGCACTATTGCGTGCGCTGCCATAAGTTGATAACGCGCTATAAGTGCCATTTTTATGCGCAAACATGTGGCCTTGGCGCATTTGCATACCGCCCCAGCGCAACTGCAATTCTGTTTCAATTAAGGCCACGTTAGCGGCATCAGTCAGGCCACTTAGAATGGTATAAGCTGCAATAGAACTCATGGCAGTAATCGCTGCTGTCACATCAGGGTTAGCTGTACCGCCAGCCATCGCACCAATGGCAACTGCTAAACCTTTGGGTGTGACTTCGCCTTGGTAATAGTTTAAGCGAATATCAATATCGTTTTGTTCAATGCCTTTGTGACGTGAAGTCACGGCTACCACACCTACTGTTGGCACTGCTGTAACAGCGCCGTCTAAATCAGCATTAATCGCTGCAGCTACGTTGGTAGCAATTTGCGTGACGGTTTGTGCTGCAGTAATACCTACTTGAATATTACGGCCACCAATACGCAAATTAAGCGTGCCAGATTCTGTAGGTGAACCAGTAAAGGTTAAGCTACCTGCTGCTGCAGCGCCTGCGCCATTGTCATCCAATGCAATCGCCCAAAACTCAGTATATGGATTGACAATTAAAGCGGCCTCAATCATTTGTGCCAGCATAGAGCCACGGCCAAAGTAATTAACGCCATCTTCTTTGCGGGTGACGCGCACTGGTGTAGCAGCTGCTACAGAACCAGCTGTTAAGCGTTGACCAATAGCCAGCATCTTATGCGGCATCTGTGGCAAGCCACGTACTGCTTTGGTATTGTCAATTTCAATAAATCCGCCTGGTACTCTCCAGTCTAACGGAATTGACATAAAGGTAATATTATCTGCCATCTTGTTCTCCTATTTCAGCCCCAACCACTTATGTGGCTGGGGCGGTGGTACTACTTCTGGGGGGGGTTATTTGGTTTTTACTGCTTTAACTTCTTCAGCTGGCAAATCACTTAACGTCACATCACCATCAGTCTTACGGCGTGCCCAGTAAGTACTGTGAATGACAGTGTCGCCGCCTTCAGGCAAATAGGTGCCATCTTCTTTTCTAACTTTTAAGCCTGCCGCTGGCTTTGCAAATACTGGCTGGTGTAATTTACACATTGCTTACTCCTGTGGTTTTAAGGTGTCGATTAATTCTGGTTTGCTCGTGCTGTAATTAGCAGGGTTAGCAAGCCATTTAGCGTGCTCTGCTGCGCTTTCAAATGCTGGAATGTCATATTGAGAATTGAGGGTTAAGAAGTCATTCAGCAGCTCATCAATGCTTGAAGTCTCTTCATGCAAGCTATCAAAGTTAATTTTGACGCTATGGCATAGCACACCGCAAAACATCACAGGGTCTAGTTCTGCTTTGATTTCATAGTCAGGCACGTAATTGCCTATACCGCCAAAAGTTGGGTCATTGCTTAAAGTGGCTTGGACTAAATCGACCAGTGCATCAAAGATGATCTCTGTCTGCGAAGCATCATCTAAGCTCATGTAGCCGTGCAACTCCCAATTGCTACGCAGCATAAATATGCCATCACCTAGCTGAGTTTTTCTGAAGCTTGCACGGCGTGCTACCCAACCAAGAATGCGATTATTAGATTCAAACAACTCTTTAAGCTTGGTTTGCTGCGCTGTATAGCGTTCATAGCCATGTACCTTACCAATGCCACTGATTGCCGTTACTTTGGCGACTATGGCATCGCGAATAGCAGCCGTGGTGGTCATACGGCGCCACTCGCTACTTTGGCAATCACGTGATCAACAAAGCTGTAAAAATCTTCTTGAATCTGCGCAATGTTGGCATCAAAGGATTTTTTAAACATGAATGCGCCTTTGCTACCAGGGTGATGCACTTTCTTGGCAAACACTGGAATACCACGCATCATGAAATGCAAGGCTTTGCCATTCTTTGGCAATATGTCATGCGGCTGACTGCCAGTTTCAACAGGCAATGCATAGTTCAATGGTGAGCTGATTGTGTTTGAAACACCTAAACGGCCAAGATGCTCAACATGCGGAATAATGCTTTTTTGCAATATGCCAGTTTTCTTTGGTGTTCTCTTTTGAATTTCACCAGTCAAGTGCAAGCCTTGTGCAGTGATCCATGCGGTCAGCTCACGGCCAACAAAATCAGGAGCACGTTCAAACGCATGTAGCAATCGCTCAAAGCCTAGCAATGACATTGAGAGTTCCATTATCTGAATCGCCTACGTGGGTTATGAACTAAGCGTGGATAACCTTGGCTGTCATTCAAATTCAAGTCAACGATCACGCCTGCAGCGACATTCTTTTTTGCATCGATACCAAGTTCATCTAGGTAGCGTTTACGCAAACCTCTTGCACGGCTTGCAAATTCGCCAGCCTTGCTTTGATGGTTAACGCTATCGGCTTGAATGGTGCTATCTGAATCGCCAGAGTAAAAGCCAGCCAGCTGATCACAAAGACTCGCAGCGGCCAAACAACACACAGGCTCACGATCACCCATTGGAATAGTGTCTGCGCTTACGCTTACATCATGCGCAATGGTATAGGTAGCACGCACCACGGCACCTACTGAAAATCTGTTGAGAACCATAATGCTTTCACCACTAGGGGTGGCATACATATCAAACTCTTGGTTTGAGATTAAGTTAGGTGGCACGCTGCCAATTGGATATTCCAAGGTGCCGACTTCGCTAAAATCTACTTGCCAAGCAGCTGGTAACGGCAAAAGATTGCCGCCAGGCGCAGTTAAGTCTTCAACCTTTTGGCGTGGTCTATCCTTGCTGTAGCGAGCCACAGCACTGACAATAGCCGTATCAATCTGAATCTGCGTAATGTGATTAGCATCATCGCGGATTAAGTCACTGACTATGGTTTGAAAGTCTGAAAGAGCCATATTGCCTATTGATTGAAGAGTTGAAAAATTGAGTGTTAATTTAATCAAGACCTCTCGGTTAAAAGAGGTCTTTGTTAAATTAGTTGGCTTGAACCAACTAACTCAGGCTATGGCACTACTGCTTTTGTTGTCGCTTTTTCGCCATCTACCAACAAGTTGCCGCCGTAAATATGACGGATTTTGTAAGTGATCGTATCGTTGTTAAACATAGAGCCAACGTTAGGCGCATCTTGAATAAACAACTCAGGCTCTTCACGACCATCCAAGAAGCCAATCTCAATGCCTGGCATACGTGTTGGGTCTGCTACAGTGCACCAGTCATTGGCATCAGTCCAATACGGCACAACAATGACTTCAGGTGTTAACGATTGAATAAATGTTTGATCTAAGTTGGCATTACGCACAAACATGTTGTATGCCGTTTCTTGCAACTCAAATGGCACTACAAGATACTTAATTTGAGTACCTAAGCGTTTAGCAGAACCAGAACGGGCTTGTTTGCCCATTGCTAAGCGATGTAAGGCAAACTCAGAAGCGCTTAATGCACCTGTGAATAGGTTGTTATGCGAAGCATGGTAAAGGGCTACAGTGTCGTAAATTGTTGGGTTAGTGCGCAAGAAATCAAACACAAACTCATACAAAGTATTCCCTGCAGCTAATGCTAATTCTTGAGGTACTCGTTGAATTGCAGCCACATCATCGTTTTTAATCATCTCTAACGTGACAGACTCAAGGCCACCACGCTTAGTCGCGGCATAGGTAGCTTTTGCATCACTAGGGCTGGTAAGTGCTACATACGCGCCTGATTCAGAAACCGCTGGTAAATTGCCATAGCCACCAATACGTGTACGTTCTTGAGTACGGAAGTCATTAACAGATGTTACTGAAGCTATCTTGCGCCATGATTGCAAATCAGTCATACCTGCATAAAGTGCTTGCATACGGCGGGTAATACTATTTCCAAGTACATTAGCAAATGATGCTGAGTTTAAAGATTCACGGAAGTCAGCACCTAATGACTCACGCAAACGGTTTTGATCAACATCTTCTAAACGACCAGTGACGTATTTATCACCAGTAATTTCAATGTAGCATTCTTTGAAAGAACGGGTATTTCTATGACTTTTGTGAGCTGGGTCAAAAAACGCATCTAACATATCGTCCACTTTGACAGCGCGATCTTCAACTTGTGCACCAGCTCCAAAGTTAATCACTGGCTTGCCTGATTCAGTGAACTTGCCTAAGTAAGTGCGCTCACCTTCAATGGCTGTAGTCACATCGGCTTCGGTAAAGCGTTCACGGCCATCAAAGTCAGCCTGTAATTTATCTTTAGCTGCTTGTGGCAATGTGCTTGTTGCAATCGTTGTACGTGCTGCAAAACGCGCTTCAAACATACGCATTTTTTCATCTACACCAGTGGCGTCTGCACCAGCTGGCTCTTTGATTGCTTCACGATAAGCAGCTTCTAGCTGTTCATCTGTGATTGTTTCGGGATTAATTAAGGCAAACGCGGCTGGCGTTTTTAACTTAATCGCTTCTAACATGCGGGTTTTCATTGGATCGGTCTCCTGATTATGGGATTGGTTTTGTTGATGGTCTGCTACTGATTCAACCATGCGAATTAGTTGACCACCTGCGCCTGGCTCAACAATTAAATCGACAGATAAAACTTTGGTGAATTTGGTTGCTTCGCGCACATTGATATTGCCGCGCTTCACATTTTTGGCTTTGGCATTAGCATCAATGCTGAAGCCGAATAAATCTTTCATACCACGTAAGTAGGCCTCGCGTACTTTGGTAGCAATCACACCGTCAGGTTCGATTAACTCAAACGTGGCTAGTACTTCACCTGTATCAGTCGTTTTGCCTTCGATAAACTTAGGTGAGACTAATTGGCCAACAAGCTTGTTAACGTCTTTGCCTTTACCTGCAATGTGTTCATCGTCTGATTTAACAAACACGCGTGCACCTTCAAATAAAGGCACAGCCTCACGCAAGACTGAGTCTGGGTAATAGTTGTTATTGCCGCTTAAGCCAGCTTTGATCACGCGGATTAGCCATCTACCAGAACTAACATCGCCTTCAGCTTCAATAAAAACTTGATCGCCTGTAAGCTTTGCAGCACTTAAAGCCTCTTTCAAAGCAACGTAATCTGTTTTAACTTCAAGCGGCTCACCTAATACAACAGTGTTGTCAGTAGTGATGGTGTAATTGAATTTGTAGAGATGGCCTTTGTCTGTATTTACTACTACGCTATCTGGATAAACCGCTTCAAGGTTTACCCAGCGACCTGGCTCAGTAGGATAAAAGCGTGAATTCAGTACGCCGCGCAATAGCTCAATGACAGCGCGGTATTCACTGACAGCTTCACGCAGCAGCACGTCACCAGTTAAACCTTGTTTTGGAATATTGTTCATGACGGTTAGTTACTTTTCGCCTGTGAATTTGTGACCGTCTTTGGTCACAACCGTCACGCTGTCACCATAGTCTTTAAACGCTAAGACTTCATCAGCACCGATTTCAACTTCTTTAGTGGTTGGGTCTGCGCCTTTTTCTTTTGGCGGCACAATGACTGTGCGGGTAACTAGATCTGCGGCCTCTGCAGCTGTGAGTTCTTCGGCAGATCCCCGTACAAAAGCAGGCTTTGCATATTCTAATTTTTCTGCAACAGCATCTGCTACTGCAGTATTAAATGTAGCTTCAAACTCACCTCTTAAAGTAGTTATTATTTCAGCTTTAGCAGCTTCTAACTGCTCTGCAACAGCAGCTGCTACTGCAGCATCAAATTCTGCTTTTGCAATAGAAGCATCAACTACACCAGCCCCTTCATTACCTGCACCTGTTTTTTGATCAAGCTTTGAATCACCTGATTCAGTATTTTGTTTTTTATCAGCCATCTGATTAGCTCCTAAAATTGATTAAACTTAATTAAGTTGAATAATGTAGGTGCAAGAATAGCTAGTTGTGGTGCGGGTTTCTTTTAACGCGTGTTAAAACTTTGAAGGGTGAATAATCTGCCTTAGCAGATAGATTTATTGATAAGCCAAGCGCTGGCTTAAATGATAATTAACTTAATTTAAATCGTTGATCTAACTTTTGAAACATAACCTGAAGGTGTGATTGGCTGGCTAAAATCTACTTTTGGAATAGAAGCGCAGCCGCAATTGATAGTTTCTGAAGCTGGTGCTGCAGGATCATGCGGATACATCATGCGAATAGCATTGCCACCTTTGCTTGCAGGTATTAAAAACGGCTCATTCACTGGCACAGTTTGGCCGTTTGCAAGATTATGATTTAAACGTGGGTGCAACTTACCGCTTCGTAGCCACTGCTTTTGCATTGGTATGCCTGCATCACTGGCCTGCTGCATACGCTCATGGCTGGCCTTTGAAAACACGCGTCCAAGCTCAGTACGCACAATAGTAGTGGCGCGTTTTTTAGACGGATCACCCAGAACATCTTTTACACGCCGAATTGCATCACCTGGTGATTGAGCTCCAATGACAACCAAACCTAACTCACTATTGATTTTATTAGCGCCTTGCACGCCAATATCTTTAATGCGATCCGTCATAAAAGCACGCATGGCATTAAGCTGGCCAGCATCCAAATGTGGTAATGCAGCACTAATACTTGCCGCAGCCAATGGCTTATCAACTAAATCAGCACCAGCCTGCCAGCTTTCACCTGCAGCGCTGCCAATTGTGTTGCCAGCCGCATCACCATACTCTTTAAGCATACGCGTAATTTCAAACTGCAGATCAGGTAATGACCAGCGCTGATAATCCGTAGGTTGATTTTGCAAGGTGACAATAATCTGTGCCTGGGCAACTTTAAGCAAACGCACAATCTCATCACGCGTGTTAGCCTGAATACGCGTTTTACCTTTTAATCCTGCTTTTAAAGCCTCATTGAAGGCTTTTTTCTTTTCGTTTTCAGTCATGGTTGAATTAATAAAACGGCAGTATAGGTGGCTTAGCTAAGAATGCTGCTTCAGTTTGGGCAGCCACAACTAATGCTGAAGTGTAATTTGTAACTCTGGTTAGTTGTCCAATAATAGCTATTTTATCAGCAACAAGATTTGATTTTTGTGGGTTAACAACATCACTTGATATTTGACAGACTGCAAAGGTTGTTCCAGTGTAATCCACAATCATGCCACCATAATCTTGAAGTGCTTTAGCTAATATCAAACCCTCTGCGGTAAGTCCGAGTGAGTTTAAATCTACTGCTTTTGGTATGGCATACATCTCACCCATTTTTGAGTAACCGAAGTATCCTGTGGCTGCAATGCTATCTGCTGTAAAACATGGCCATTGTGATTGCAACCCAACTCGGTTATCACCACTAGGAAATCCAATTGCAATAGTTGAGCCCGTAGAAGTCACTGTCACTTCATTAACTGTTACTGTTGTGTAACCTGTACTCGCATCAAAAGTTGCAGCAATACTGTTATGAACACTGTATTGAGTACCATCCACTGAGTTGGTATTTACTGTGGCTGAGTGTCCAAAAAGCGTTCCTGCAGTAAACATTTGACTGTAATCAATCGCGTCATAAGTTGCGCTTATTGGTTTTATTACAAATATCGAACCACCCGCATTGGATGTTGCAGAAACTACCGAAAAAGTAGTAGCCCGTAACATTACACCCGATGCCTGCATTCCAACAACATGGTCAATAAGACCTGCATCAAGTTGTGCTTTGGTTACTAAGCCACCGTGAGCCGGTAAACCGCCAGCACGATGAAAATGCTGATAAGCGTAACCAGATATCGAAGAGTTAATTATTGTTGTACTTGTCCAAGGGTAAAACTTCTTAGACATACCTTTACCATAAATGTCAGCGGTATAAAGTGTATTTGCTGAGTGCATGTTATCTTGATTGTTTAGACCAGATGCCACGCATTTCCAAGTAATTGTACCGTCAACAACTGTATTATTAATGATTGTAGGCCATACAGGCTCGGTTGAACCTGTCACCCCTGAGCCATTAGCTGAGTATCTAAATCCGTTCTGCACAGTGGCAGTAGGGAATACAACATTTCCACTACTAAAAGCTTTTGATGCCGACCAAGGCATATCAGCATTTTGCGCACATGTCCATGTAACAGCACCATCTACTGTTGATCCGCCAATAACAGTATTCCAAGCTGGCTCAGTTGCACCACATGCACCAGCAGCGCCATTGTTAGTATAGCGATATACTTGCAAAGCTTTGTTTGTTGGCAGTACATCATGCCCAAACTGCTCAACATAGCCATTCGCCACCCATTTTTGAGGCAAGAAATGATAACGCCCCATTTCAAATACAAATCTATTATCCTGCGTTCTCAGACAGGTTATCCTGTCTGAGCTTTGGCCTGTGACTAAACCTAATGCAGGTAACTTAAACCTAAAGTAACAATCGGTAGAAGCATAGGTAGCCGCTTTGTCATAAGGAAAAAATGGAATAGGCACATTTGAACGGATTCGACCAGTAGCTACATTATTGATTCTTAAATTTGATACCGCATGACTTACGTCATAGTTGTTAATTGGAATACCATCACCTGATTGTCCACCTACCCAAAAGTAATTAGTAGTTGATCCGCTTTTTAATTTCTTACCCGCGTATTGGTCACGAACATGTTGAGTGGCAATATCTGTCGCTGGATTGGCGTATGTTGCGCTATTTGATAGCGGCGTATTCCAAAAGCTGTCAGCGGAAAAAGGTGTAATTCTAGGGTCTCGATATGTAGTACCACCTACAGGCATGGTATTTTGAACTACAGTGTAAGTAGCCTTCGCATTTGCCCCATCCACAAATACTTTTTTACCAGACTGACCTGTAAACGTATAAAAGAATTTAATGGTTAAATCGGATAGTAGATTTAACAATCTCACATAACCGCCGCTGGCGGTGGTTACGCCTATTCCGCTTTTTACTATTAAAATACTTGTATCTTCCGCTGTCATCTCTAAGGTAACAGTTTTAGATGTTAGGGATGTGGCGGTATAAGTAAAATCAAAAACACTTGTTTGGTTGAAGTTGTCAGTTATTTGCAAACGACCAGCACCATTAAAAGTCGCTGGAACATTGGATGCGTCCGTGCTTGTAATTGGAATTGTGACAATGACTTTATTATTGTGGACTAATGTTCCGCCTGGTATTGTTACACGCCATAATTCTTTTAACGGGTCTACGAAGGATGCATTTGTGTAAGCATCAGTGAGGAACCCGCCGTTCATTGTGATGCCGTTAATAATCGTACCTTGGGGTAAACGATACCCCCATATTCCAGCCCCATTGTCAAACTTTTCAAAAGTTAAAGGATTTGGCAGATATCTGTTGTCTGTATAAGTTGCACCTCGATCATAATTTGAAACGCCTCGATAAGGCGAATGTCTATAAAGCGCCCCTCCAGATGCAGCTGCTATCATTGCAGTCATTTTATTCATCTTAAACTCCTGACAACAAATACTCGTCAGCTACCGCTGTTGGAGTTAGGGATACAATACCGTTTGAAGATGAGCGCGTGATAACATTATTCACCACACCATTTATTTTTACGCCACCTGTTGCGGTTATAGTAAAACTGCCTGCTGATGGCGGGGTAAAAAATACCGTAGGTGCAGGGGATAAAGCTGCGCCAAGTGTAAAAACTAACCCTGTTGTACTTGGTTGTAAGTTTTTTCCGTCATCTGTAATAGCGATCAGTCTTGATGCATTTACTACTTCATTAGTGACCCCACCTGTGCCACCACCTAAGCTGACAGGATCATCATTCGCACCAATCACCCAGCTCAAGCCATCAGCCGTCCGTCTAGGGAATCTTTCCAATAACCAGTTATAAGCATCACCTGATAATGCTGCGCGTACTCGTTGTAAATCAAACATTTCTATTTCTCCTAGTCTTCAAGTATTGGATCAGTGAACACATCTTCAGCTGCAGTTTTTTCAGCTGCAGTTTTGGCATTCTTCAATTCTTCAGCTGCATCAATTTCAATGCCTAGCCTGCCTGATATCGCATTGATTAATTTAATGGCTGTTTCTTCTGTGATTAAGCCTTTTTCAACGCCCATTGCAGCACCCACAACAACTTGTTGGAAAGCTGCTGCGTATTTGCTGGTGTCTTTTGCGGTCATTTCTGGGAATATGGCTTCAACCTCAAAGGCGGCATCTTCCAGATCAGGCTCGCTCTTACTTTTGGCTAGGCATGCCTGACGCAGCACATAGATACCTATGCTTTCTAAAATGTGCTTAATGGTTTTTTGGCGCATGGCAAACATCTTGAAGGTTGGCTCGCCCATCTCGGCACCTACAGCACGGTTCACGTTGCCGCCACCGCCAAACCAATGTTCTGCTATGGTGGCGCCGCCTAATACATGGTTACGGAATAGGCTTGCGCTTTGTGTAGAGTCGTGTGCATTAAGCTGCGGTGTAACGGCTGTCCATTTTTCAGAATCGTTATGCACGCGAGTTGAACCAGGTGCGGGTGGGTGAATACCTTTGGCACGCTGCTTAACTTCTTCAGGTGTAGAGCCTTTAAGCTCAACATCCCAAATAAATGCACGTAAGAACTGCGCACGATCTAACTCACCGAATAAAAACTGATCATAGCCATCTAGCCAGTCAGCCTGTGCTAACAGGTCTGAACGGCCACGTGAACCATTGCTTAAATCATTTATTTTGAAATAGAAAGCCTCGCCATCAGTAAAGGTTTTTCTGATCTCTTGCGTCTTGATTGAGAAAACATCCTCTGGACCATTTACTATTACGCTATAGCGCCTTGCAACACCTTTGCGGTCTTTGCAAGTCACTATGCCAATTGGTTGTTCTGAGTTGTCAGGGTCTTTCACCACAGTTTCAATTAAAGCAGGGTCGATATAGCCAAGACGAACATGGCCAGTATGCTCATTCACAAATGCTGGATATAATTGTTCTCCAAATAGCGCTAGCTCACGGGCTTTTTTCGTGAGCTTCATATCCATCTGGTTAATTGGATCACGCCAGAATCGTTTTAAAATAGCCAGATTAGCTTTATCATCGCAATGCAGTCTGACGCCTTCACCCAATATATAACCCAGCGGCAATTCAATTAAACGATTCGCTAACAGGTTCACTTCCCATAAATACAAGGCAGTTTCACGCATGCGCTTTTGAGTGATTGGTGATAAGTCACGTTTGGTATCGCCAGTGAGTGATCGCCAGTTTTCTTCATCAGCATCAATCGTGGTGCCGTAAGCTTCACGCATTGATACTTCGTTAGCAGTGGAAATAGCAGCAATTTTCTCTTGCGCTTCACGTAATGCAGTCTCGGCTACATCAGCACGCATCGATGCCAACAACGCATCTTGCTTACTTTTACCGCCTAAACCTAAAATATTTGCAATTCTCATGCGTAGTCCCTATTGTTAATGGCTCTAAAAACGCTTTATAAAACTTTATACGGCGTTTTAAAGCCCACCTTGCGGCATGAAGCTGTGCCTTGGTTAAATAATCGCTTCTAGCGCGTTCTTGTGCGTTCAAACATATTGCCGTGCTGCCTGCCTAGCATTCTTGCAGGGAGGTAAGCATTCATATCTGATTCAATTGATTCACCTGCAGCTGGCTGACCTTCTTGTCTTGTTGCTGCCCAAGCTAACAAACCTGCAATTGCAGTATCGCCATGTCGCTGACCGCCATCTGAACCTTTGTCATGACCGTCATCAACTTTAGGTCTGCCTTTATCCAAAACTACGCGGCGGTGATCGGCGATGATGTCTTCAGACGCAGGGATCAAAATAGACTTATCTTCATAAGCAACTTTGTAAGGTGGAAAATTCAGGGCATACCATGTTTGGCTAAGCATCACGCATTCAACTCTAGCAACGCCAAATTTTTGCAATGCAGCTTCGGCATGTGATTGGCCGTTACCACGCGCATCGAACTTGGCATGGTGAAGTAATGGCAAGTTTTCCATTACATAGAACAAAATAAGCTGCTGCACATCAAATGGAATACGGCGCAGCTCTAATACAAACTGTGTTTTCCATAAAGAAGGCGTCACTTGTTGTAAAACCCAGATAACTGAAAGGTCACCGCTACGTCCAAAGTCTTGGCCTAATACCGTGCGGCCATTGCCAGAAATCATATCTATCACTGGCTTAATGGTATCTATAAGCCAAGTTTTAGCTTCAGTCAGCCTTCTATCGTCAAGCATCCATTCAAGTGGCTTGCTGTATCTAATGACTGGGATTGATGCATCTTGGCAGCGCTCTAGTAACGTGCGAGGGATATAAACACCAGAGCCAGCACTAGGAATTACGTCTAGCTCTTCATCTGCTTTTGAACCATAAAACTCATAGATTTTATTGCGCCAGGAATCAGCATCTTTCGACTCCATTTTTTCGCCCATCACTAGCTTTACACGTTCATATAAGCCAAGACGAACAGCATCATCAAAAGTTGTTTTGTGAAGTGAGTAAGCAAACTTTCCTGCACGAATATCTTTAACCAATAGGTTAAAAGGGTTGTCTTCACCGTTATGTGAAGACAGCACACGGACTTTACCGCCCCAGATAAGCATCGCTAAAGCTGCTTTTAATAAGCCCTCTAGGTCATCATGGAACGCGGCCTCATCAATCGTTACCTTACCTTGTTTACCTCGGATAGAACGCGGCCTGCTTGATAAGGCCAAAATTTTAAAGCCACTGGCAAAGTCTATGCGGAAGGTTTTAATATTCTTCGTATCACCATTTTCATCAGTATCTTCAAATACACATTCATTAATTTCACCTGCAGCAAAGTTAAAAGCTTTTGCCCACATAGCACAGTCTTCAATGTACTCACGTGTCATATCTTCTGAGTAACCGATATAAAGCGAATCCTGACCATTTTGTATAGCTGAAGTTAAAACGGAATCGGAAGCATCGCACCAGGACGCACCAATACGGCGAGATTTTTCCCAAACAGCAACAGGTGAGTTATCGCTCACCCATTCTTGTTGATAGGATAATAGAACAACTGGAGCGACATTCTCACTCATGCGCTAATACCTAATATTTGCTGACGAATCATATTGACTGCGTCTGGTGTTAGACCGCCTTTTTTAGCCATTTGCGCTACTGAGTCTGCTGCAAGTTTCGTTTTCTCTTTGATTGAAATCTGATGTTTCTTAGCATTGATACTTGCGCGACTTAATTCAGCAATACTCTTAGCTGCACCCGCCATCATCTTCAATCTTGTTTCAGGGCTTGAGCTATCATCAGCTTCTTGTAGCTGCACTAATACGTCAAACACTTCACTTTGCACCATTTGAATAATGGATGATCCTAATAAATCGGCATCATCTGGAGCTGCTTCAGAAATAGCAAGCGCGGCCTGTGTGCTAGTCTTGATTGCCCTTAATTTGCTTTCAAGCTTCTGACCGTAACGGTGAATGCTACTTTTACCAATATCAAACCCACGCTCTTTTAGCGTAGTTTCAAGTAAGGTGTAGCCACTAAAGTTGCCGTCAGCTAATGCCTTATCAAGCCAAGATTTGACTTCAAGCGGCAGCATTTCAACTGAGCTACGTTTAGCCATTACCAATACTTCTTAGGACGTGCGATACCAGCATCGCAACCCACGGTATATTCAACAACATCAACACCATCACGCGTTAATTCTGCATGCCAGATTGCTGTATCTTTACCAATGATTGAGACAAGGCCGCGGTCTGTCAGATAATCCAATTCAAGACGCAACTCCCTACCTGTTACTTGACCTTGAATATCATTTACAACATTGAGCATCAAACCCTCATTAGCACCAATTGGGCGTGCTGAGTTTAAGGTTTCTAAAATCAACCAGCGCAGCTGCTCACGTTTTTGTTTTTCCATATCAATTATCATCTTTAGCCCCCAACTCTTAATGCATCAATTTTTGCAGCCAGCGCATCCAGCTTGCTGTGAATTACAACCTCTTGCCTTATCGCGTCTTCACGTCTTAAATACTGAATAGGCAGGGCGGCTTTCAGCTCTAACAATTCGCGCTCTACAGTACGCCAACCATCGCCTTCAGATTTAATTGCGTGCTCAAGTGCTTTAAAGCGCTTGTCTAAAGCAGCTTCACGCTCAGTACGCAAATCTTCCTGCCCCTTAAATCGCTGATCAAGCTGATCTGTAAACTGTTTAACTATGATGGTGATCAGTGCCCAAGCAGCAGCAAACAATGCACCTATTAGCGCGCCAGTCATCATGACCAGCTGCCAAAAATCTATTTGAATCACATTCACAGCAAACCCCTCTTTTTTTGTTTTTCGTAATACTCTTGGCAATCAATACAACGTGTAATGCCTTTAATCGCTGCGCTCTTTTGGAATTTTGTCGCCACAATCTTCACAGTGGTTAAGCGTTACTTTTGGATTTTGTTTCCGCTGGTAAGAGATAGCAGCGTTGCGTGCTGCCATCTCAATGAGTTGTGCGTCATCTTCAAATTTACTCATTGCGGCGCTACCAATTCATTACTCTCATTTACTGAATCAGGCGGGGCGGCAATAGGGGAGGTTGGTATTACACCGCCAGTGGCAGTTTCCACCTCACTTCCTAAAGTAAGTGCTGTGAGAGAGTTCTCTTGTCGGTCTGCCTCAGCAATATCAATACACAGATTTAGTTTTTCGGCGGTGGCGTCGCACTCGCTGGCGAAGGTGATAAGAAATTCACTAGCCGCTGGAGAAAGTTCGGCTGTTTTTTCTTGAGCTGGGCGGGGAGCGGTGCCAAGTGTGTTTGTATCACTGCCGCAGGTTGAACTTTGCTTGGTGGGGATGCGCAGCTGCTGAGCCCCAGAAGCCACACGGTTAATAAGATTACTAGTAGTAGTTTGTGCATCGTCGTTTCTCTTTTCAAATTGCTTAGTAAATTCATTTTGTTGTACTACTTTTTGATGCTCAACTTCACGAACTTGCGCTATTAATTCAAAGTTACGTTTTGCCAGTTTTGCCATTGATGCATTTTCAGCAGATACATTGCGATCATGTTCAGCTGATACGCCAGTGTCATAAATGAAATAAAGCCCCGCTAATATCACAGCTGCTAAAAGTACATAAATTAATGTAGTTTTTAGCCAGCCTGGTATCACTAAGTCAGCTAACCATTTAGTCATTCTTTAACTCCATATTTAAGGCCAATGAGTTTGCTTGCGGCACCATGAACTGTTAATGTGCCTAGATAAATAACCCAAATTTCACCTGTGGCTGTGCCCATGTAGCTCATCCAGCAAAAAGCTACAGTGGCTGATAGGTAAGCAATGTTTGTCCATAGCTTGGTGTGAGAGAGTCCGCCAGTGACCTCATCTTTAACGAGATCACTTAGTTGCATTGACAGGCTCCAAGAATAAGAAGCGCTCAAGCTGACGGCGTTTTAATAGACCGTCATTAGCAACGGCTTTACCGTCTACGTGTTCATACTTCCATTTGAGAAATTCATTTGCAGCGCCAGCACGATCACCAGCTTGCAGCTTTTTGAGTAAGGTTGAGCCGTCTAATGCACCGCAGCCCAAGTTAATGCAGAAGCTAACCAATGCATCAAACTCATTTTGATTAAGCGGCTTGCCTTTGATTTTGTTAGGGCTGAGTACAGCATTGATAAATAATTCAGGAATGGCTAAATCAGCATCAAATAACTCATAGGCCTTCTGCAATGTGATTGCGGCGCCAAAGTTTTCATTCTTCTTGATGCGGTGACCTATGCCAATAGTAGGATATCCAGCCGTGCAAAGATAAGGCTTAAGCCTAAGCCCTTCGCGCTGCTGTATGAACTTCTTGCCTAGTGGTGAGGTTGTTAGATTTGACATGCCCCCATTATGTCGGGGGCAAGGGTTTGGTTCTTTTAATGCGTATTAAAACTTAAGTTAATTGATTTTTTGTGCTCCGAAGAAGTATCCGAGCTCTTTACTAAATGATGCAAAGTATTCCACTCCATTAATAGCGCGAGTGATTTGCTTTCCATTTCCAACTTCAACTGATTTTTGCAATAATTCTAATGCAGTTTTATTAGCTTCTTCTGTGTTTAAACTTTCATCTAGTGATCTAAAAACTACCTGCGAAAGCAACATCATATTTATCCCAGATTTGGTTGTGCCGTCACCCCTAGATATACTGATTACACCATCAAACTTGCCATTCTTAGTTGATGAAATTATTAAACTACTATTATTGTTCAACTTGATATTTGCTGTATTTTTAACTTCGCCAGACTTTAATTCAATATTTTTAAGCCTGAACTCTGCGCCCACTCCTATTGCAGCCCTATTAAATCTATCCTGATATTCATCTATAGTCATATCAAAACTTGGCTCCATCTTACTCACCACTTTGTTTTTTGAACTCTCATCCTCAATTTCAATTTTTGCATTTGGATTAATTTCTAAGGCTAATTTCTTCGCCTCATTAACAACTGCTACTTGTAGACCATTGCATTCGCGACCAGTATCAGCGGTAGACATATCTGCCATAGCCTTAGCACAACGCTCTTTGGGTCCATTTGAATCTATTTGCGGACTACATCCCATCAATATAATTAGAATAATTAATCCCGTTAATACACTCTTCATAAATTCCCTTTATTTCATCAATTATTATTTTAGTTTAGATTTTGTAATTGCTAGTATTAAAGTTTCTACAGCACTCTTTTCTTTATCTGATAGTACTCTAAACCCACCCATTAGCGCTTGTTCGCGCTCAGTCAAATGGTTATAAATTATAGTTTCCTGCTGAACATTTTGATTTAACTCTACTTTATTTTCATAAGGCGTATTTTCACTGCGCCCATAAAGCAATGTATCTATATCAGTAGAATATTCTTTAGCAAAAGCCTTTAGAAACCAATATGGAATTTTTCCATCTTTAATCCACTTACTTACCGTTCCAGTAGGCAGGTTAAGCACATCGTCAGCAATTGGAGCATAAAAGACAGGCTCTACAATTCTTACCATTCTATTAATAACTTCAGTTACAAATTCCCATACCGAAGGAAAGCTGCGCCCAAAACCTTCTTTGAATATATCGCCCTCACCGATTGTTAACCACTCTGGGTTCAGGTGCAGTTTATGCACCAATAAATTCAGGTCATCACCCTTAAAACCGTCCACTCTACCTGAAGATATATTCTTAATTCGCTGAAGCTTAATGCCAGTGTAGTCTTCTAAATCAAGCTGATTCATCCAACAAGCATCGCAAATTAATTTTATTTTATTTATTTTCATAGATACCCCTTGCAAAGTGCATTTATTGCACTTACAATTCATTACATCGAATTACGAATTATTTCAAATCTCCACTTTTGAGAACAAAAAAAAATGAAGATGTTAACCAAAGAAAAAAAAGATAAGCCCTACACTCCTACCGAAATTAAGGGTGAGTTTGCCGCATACGGCGTTACCGTTAGTTCATGGTGTATTGAGAACAATCTACATAGATTAACTGTCGTTGATTTGCTTCGTGGCAAACGAATGGGCATACGTGGTGAAGCGCACCGTGCGGCAGTAATGCTTGGCCTTAAGCCTGATCCAATCACTAAGCATATCAATCATCCTTTCAAATTAGAAAAGTTAGCAGCATGAACTTGTTAACTAGCCTGCATTTTGCACCCATGCAAATCACTTGCATAGCGCAAAAACATGATTTTGTTTCTAAACCAACATCAGGAGGCATTTAGAAAAATGGCCCGTAATTGGAATCGCGTAATCCCGCGCAATACTCTTGAAGCAATTAGGCTTTGTAAAGATTATGCCAAAGAAAAGAAGAACTTATCTGTAGAGCGCATTGCAGACCTGATGGGCGTGACTGCTGACACATTATACGGGTGGTTAGGTAACGGCAAAATGCATGCCTCTCTTATTCAATCTTATGAGCATATTTGTGGTTGCACCTTTATTAGCGATCACCTCGTTCATAGCCAAGGCAAGCTTGCTGTAAAAATACCATCAGGCCGTGCACTTCAAGACACTGATTTACTGCAAATGCATAAAAGCTTTTCACAAACAATGGCTTTGCTAGCTGGGTTTTATGACGGCAAATCAGACGCCACAGAAACACTGAATGCAATTACAGATCACATGCAGGTTTCAGCTTGGCACCGTGCAAACGTACAAAAACATGATCAACCTGAATTAGATTTTGAGGAGGCCTAATGGCTAAAACAGCAACCAACCAGTCAGGCGAAAAGATACTAGACGTACTTAATGTGCTGTTGCGTAATTTTACAATAGGCTTAACGCCAACTGAGCTAACTAAAGCGACAGGCTTAAGCGCTAGCAACATCACGCGCTACATCAATACGCTTGAAGGCAAAGGCTTTGCAGAACGCATTACAGACACAGGCCGTATTCGCGCCAGCCATAAGATTGCACAACATGCTGTCACGATTATGCGTGATTTGCAACAAGCTGAAAGTCGTATTCAAGAGTCACTAAAACGTATTACACGGGAGATATAAACAATGGCACGTCAAAAACAAGAATATCCTGCAATTACTCCTGCGCTAACGGATGCAGATACACCTGGCCTACCAGCAATGGCAGCAGCACTAAATCAAGAAGTGATCGCAGCACAAGATGCCAACGATAACGCCCAAGCAGTGGCTAAACAACTTGGTTATGAAGGTGTAATGACTGTCGGCGCATTAGAAGATGAGATTCGCTTCTATCAGCGCCGTACAGCAGAAGCTTGCTTGGAGCTAGGCAAACGCTTGCTTATATTAAAAGAATTGTCAGCGCATGGAGAGTTTGCTAAGCGTATTGAATTGCTAGGTTTTTCTAAAAGCTCATCACATCGATTCATGCAAGCAGCTTTTAAATTTTCCAAAAGTGCCAATTTGGGACTTTTGGCTGAAAAACTCGGAAGCCAATCGAAACTGCTTGAATTAGTCACGATGGACGATGAAGACATTCAGCAACTAGCCGATGGCGAAACGGTGCGCGGCTTAAGCTTAGATGAAATCGACACCATGACTACATCGCAACTTAAAGCAGCATTGCGCGAGTCAAAATTAAATTATGACGCACAAGGCAAAGTACTTGAAGAAAAGAACGTAGCAAACGACAAATTAGCCACTGCGCTAAATGCACGTGATAGCCGAGTTAAACAATTATCACCTGATGAAGTGGCTAAAGAATTGCGCAGCCAAGCAGTTGTTGATGGCTTTGCAGCCGAGCATGCCATACAACACCAGTTAGGTGCTACGTTTAAAGCCCTTACCGAGCATTCACTTGATAACGGTGGCGATCATAAACAATTCATGCTTGGCTTAGTCACGCAGATTGAGCTTGAGTTACTTAAAGTGCGTGAAGAGTTTAACTTGTATGGCGAAATTACCACCGACCAAACGCCAGACTGGATGAAGCCAGACGCAGATGAAGCTTTGTTAAAAGTAGAGGCTGAATGGGATGCAAAAATGAACTCTCCCGAGTGGGCTAATCACCCAGCTGCAATTGCACACAAGGCGAATAAATCAAAAGTGTCTGTGAACTAATACCATGAGCGCCGCGATGAACGAACGTTTAGTTGAAATTGCACAGCAAGCTAGGCTGGCACCATTTGGCACTAAAGAAGCGGTTTATACCGCAGCTTGCCAAGAGCTTGGTTTAACACGTGCAACTTTATTACGCAAACTTAAAACGGTAGCCTATTCTGCACCGCGTAAGCAACGTGCAGATAAAGGTGAAACTAGCGTTTCTCATACGGATGCTCAAAAAATTGCCGCTTATATTCAAGCGCATACCCGCCAAAATGGTAAGCAGATTATGACGCTTGAGCATGGCTTAGAGGTATTGCGTAGCAATCGTGAAATTAATATTGATGGCATAGATGAAGAAACAGGCGAAGTTAGCTTGTTGGCGATATCAACTGTACGCCGCGCTTTGAAAACTTATGGTTTAGATGTTGAAACTTTAAACGCACCAGCGCCAGCGGTGCAGATGGCAAGCAAACATCCAAACCATTTATGGCAAATTGATGCTTCAATTTGTGTGCTGTATTACCTGCCAAAATCTGGGTTGCAAGTGATGGAAGAATCAGTGTTTGAAAAGAATAAACCTGAGAACTTTAAAAAAGCCGAATTGGATCGCGTATGGCGCTTTTTAGTAGTGGACCATTGCAGCGGTTCTATTTATGTAGAGTATGTATTTGGCGGTGAGAACACAGCCAACCTGATTAGTATTTTCTTAAATGCGATACATCAGCGCGATGGCAAGCCGTTTTACGGCGTGCCTTTATGCCTGTATATGGATGCTGCCAGCGCCAACAAAAGCTCTACATTCCGCAATTTGTGCCGCAGCTTACAGATAGATTTAGCCCATCACTTACCCGGTAACTCACGCGCTACTGGTTCAGTTGAAAAGGCGCAGGATATTGTAGAACGTCAGTTTGAATCATGTCTAAAGTCTATTCATATTACTTCGATTGAGCAGTTAAACGAGGTAGCAAGACGCTGGATGGCAAAATTTAATGCTTACGCAATTCATAGCCGCCACCAAATGACGCGCTATGGTGCTTGGCTAAAAATCAAAGACGCTCAACTACGCATAGCGCCAGCGATTGAGTTGTGCAGAGAGCTGGCACGCAGCGCACCGATTGAGCGCACTGTGAGTAATTACCTCACGATTGACTTTAAAGGCGCTGAATACGATGTGAGCCATATCCCTGAAATTCACGTGAATAAAAAGGTTTTAGTTTGCGTTAACCCATACCGCGCCAACGCTGTGCAAATTGTGCAAGTGGGTGAAGACGGACACGATAAATTCTTTGTGGTTGAGTCAGCTAAAAAAGGTGAGTTTGGCTATTACGAAACCGCTAATGTATATGGTGAAGGCTACGCCCGCCACGCTGAAACAACCGCAGAAAAACAAAGCAAACAGCTTGATCAGTTAATCACTGGTGAAACTAAAGAAGCAGACGTTCAAAAAGCCTTACGCAGTAAAAAATTACCATTCGATGGTCGCATTGACGCATTCAAACCGATGGATGACTTTATTGCACCAACCTTTATGCCACGCCGTGGCACTGCGCTCAACGTGCCTGATTTAGCAATGCCTGAAATCAAACCACTTTCACTCATTGAAACCAAAATGCGCCTTCGCCCAATATTGGGTTATGCCCTTACGGCTGAACAAAACACGATGCTCAAAGAGGCTTACCCAAATGGCGTGATGGAAGACCAATTGATTCAAGTAGTAGAAATGCTAGAGAACAAAGCTAAAGCGCCAAGATTGGTAGCTGTCGGCTAGAAAGAATTTCGCCCAATGTGCGCTAACACATTGGGCGAGGGTTGCACTGCAAAGTGCGTTTTTTAAACAAGCGAGGTAAGTATAAATGAAAAATTTAACGAGCACAAAACTCGGAGGCGAATATGTCAGCGCTTCTTCAATTTAATGCAGCGGGATACGCCTATATGCCAATCAAACTAAAAGCAATCTTAATGCGCTATGGCATTAAACAAAACGACTGGTGCAAGGCAGTGATTCAAAGTAGTGGCATGTCATTAAGCCTTAGTGCTGGTGCGCAAGTCATTAACTGGGATACATGGCCTAAAGCTACACCAAAGGCATCTATTGTCGCTCAAACAGAAACCTACTTGCGCAGTGTTGGCGTGCCTGAAGCTGAAATTTCACTGGCTTGGAATGTAGATGAAACAGACGGCCTACGCAATGGACACCCCGCAGGTGTTCATGTAGGCCAATACCCACGCGCAGTAATAGAAATTGACCCAATTGGAGAACCTGAAATGCTTTCACCCAACGCAAAAAAACATTTTTCAATATTTCGCGATCCATTTAAAGATGAAGTGAACTCTGCAGATGATGTTTACACAAGTCCTGACATTCGCTACATCCGTGAGGCAATGTTTACCACTGCAAAACATGGTGGCTTGCTTGCAGTAGTTGGTGAATCTGGTGGTGGTAAAAGTGTATTACGCCGCGATTTAATCGAACGAATTAATCGCGATAAAGAGCAGATTGTGATTATTTTCCCAAGAACGATTGATAAGTCAAATTTGAATGCGGGCAGTATTTGTGAGGCGATTATAAAAGATTTGCAGCCTGAATCTAAGCTCCCACAAAGTTTAGAAAGCAAAGCACGTATCGTTGAAAAAATACTTAAGGCAAGTGCTGAAGTCGGCACTAAGCATGTATTAGTTATTGAAGAGGCTCACGACATTACCATTCAATGCATGAAGTATTTAAAACGTTTTTGGGAGCTAGAAGATGGCTTTAAAAAACTGCTCTCAATCGTGCTAATTGGTCAGCCTGAATTAATGGATAAGTTAAATGAGGCAAAAAATCCTAATGCGCGTGAATTCATTCGTCGCTGTGAAGTTGCACAGCTGGTGCCACTGGATCGTAACCTTGAAGATTACCTAGATTTCAAGTTTGGCCGAATCGGCGTTGACCTAAATAAAGTGTTTGAAAATAATGCTTTTGAGGCCATTCGTAGACGCCTAACAAAGAGTGAAAACGGCCGTGTGATCTCACACCTAAACCCATTGATGGTGAATAACTTAGTCACTAAAGCACTCAATCTTTGCGCTGAAATTGGTGAAGACAAACTCAGTGCTGAAGTCATTAGTAAACTTTAGGAGTAGATCATGAAAACATTTTCAGTATGCCTTTTGTTAGCAGTTATTGGATTAAATGAATACCTGTCTTATGCGCTCTCAACTAAATATAAAGCTGAGGCAGAAGCAAGATTGATTGCCTTTAAACACCAGCCTCATAAATGTGAGTTCACATTAGATAACGTCACTCACGAATACCCTAATTGCAAAATATTGGAGAACTAGCCATGACACGCAACGATAAAACTTGGGCGCAAGTAAATCGCAAAACACCGGTGCTAGGCAATAAGCCAAATGAGACAAGATACTCGTTTCCACCAATCACTTACTTAAACAAGCAAAACAATGTGCTGCGTTTTTGTAAAGCTGTACACATATATTTAACAACCTTTTACAGCTGGAAAAATAGCTGGCATGCGGCTGCGAGATAGTCATGACAACTAATAAAAAAGAACAGCCAAAATTAACTGTATTGGACACTGTAAATAACTACTTTTACATGCACCAAGAGCAAGCGATCAAGGCTTCTGATTTGAAATCATTAATGCTTGAAATTGGCTCACCAGTGAAATCGGCAGTGCAACAAATTGGCTTGCTAGTTAAGCGTGGCGATGCGGTTTGTGTTAGACCAGGTGGCGGTCAACGTGCATCAACTTACAAAGCAACGCCAAGCATTAAATTCATTACGGAATCAAAACGCACTCGTGTATTTGAAAGAAGAGTGGGCTTGATGGATGACTTTAAAACACCTGAAGGCGTATTGATGCTGCAAAACATTGTGATGAAAGTGCAGCATGTTTAAAACTACTCATACAGCCAAAGCACGGCTCACACGTTCAAAGCTAGAGAGCATGCGTAAAGCTAACTTGCTGCTAGATAGAACTGCTAACTCTAGCTTTATGTGGCGCAAGCACTTTGCAAAGGCTGAAATGCTATGAAGCTCACTTGCCCAAACTGCTACGAAACAATAAGCCTAGCCGCTTTAATTGAGCATGATGCTGCACGTGAGGCTATCAAGCTAGCACTTGAGTTTCCTGCGCCTTTGGGCAAGCAGCTTATGCAATATGCCAGCCTGTTTAAACCAGCACAGCGTGCGCTCAGTATGGATAGGTTCAGCAGCATATTGAATGAATTGCTACCAATGATTCAAGCGGCACAAATTGAACGTGGTGGCAGAGCATGGCCAGCACCGCAAGCATATTGGCAACAAGGTTTTGAAAGCATGTGGTTAGGCCGTGACAAGCTCACATTGCCACTGAAAAGCCACGGTTATTTATTGGAAATAATTTCAGGCTTTGCCAATAAAGCCGAAGGCCAGCAAGAGCGTAAAAGTGAGCAAGGTCGCAAGTATGGTGAAGTGATGACTGGTGGTTACATTACACAGGCAGCAAAAGCAGCACATGGTGTTGTTGATCACGTGACTGAGCCTACCAAGGTGATCGGTAATAAGGTTGCCAAAGGTGAAGCTAAAGTGAATCTACGTGACACATTAAACAAGATGACTGGAAAAAATCATGCTGAGTAAATTTATCACAGTGATGCAAAACCATATAGGTCGTGACTTAGGAATCAGAGGTGAAGATTTAGCGGATGCTTTAAACACAACAACTCGTGAATTACGCACCTTAACCGACTTAGTGATAGATGAAGGCATTTTACTCTGCAGCCATCCAAGCTATGGCTACTGGATAGCACTCAATGCAGAAGAGCTAGAAGCCACTTGTCAGTTTCACCGTAGCCGTGCGCTTCATGAATTGGCTAAAGAAGCAAAACTCAGAAAAATTGGACTGGCTGATCTACTTGGCCAGTTGCATTTAAGGACTTAATTATGACTTTATCAGATCAAATGGAAGATATAGAAAATAGCGTTATTGCAGCTAGAGAATGTGGCGATAACATCGAAAAAATGATGGGGCTGATGGCAGATACAACTGACGAAGCTAAATTAATTTTTTGGCAAATATTTTTAGCAGAGGCAGCGGCTACTGCTGTTAAACAAATAAGCCCACAAACAACTTTTATTATTTTAAATAGCTTGATTTCAGCCATACAAGAAAAAGAAATCAATACCAAATTTCACTAGGAGAAATCATGACACCACTTATTAATATAGAACAAAAAGCCAAGCACTTTAGTAAGCGCCGTGCAGTTTTAGTACAACGAGTAATGATACTTAACGCTGCAATTGATCAGTTAAAACGCAAGCACTTGGCTGACATTAAAGAATCAGTAAATGAAACATCTGAGGCACTAGCAGAGCTTAATTCTCTATTAGAAAAATCACCCAACCTATTTGTGAAACCTCGCACCATTGTTTTTCACGGCATAAAAGTTGGTTTCCAAAAGCAAAAAGGCAAGATTGAAATTAAAGATGAAGCCAAGACTATTTTACTCATCAGAAAACAGTTACCTGAACAGGCTGATTTATTAATCTCAACCAAAGAATCTGTAAGCAAAGATGCACTGGCTAATGTAGCTGTGGCAGAACTAAAACGCATTGGTTGCAATGTGATTGCTGACACTGATGTAGTCGTCATCAAACCTACAGATAGTGAAGTAGATAAATTAGTAACTGCACTATTAAAAGAAGTGACTGAAGAAGTAACAAATTAATCGTTGACTACCCAAGCTGTGAGTGGGGCTAATAACCGCAGCAGACTGTGATGGTGTTACTCCTCCGAGTTACCCTTTCCACCAGGCGCAGTCGATTTACCTTTTTTATACTTATATATAGGAGCTTCAAATGAATCAAGCAGACTTAGTAGCAGCAATCGCAACAAGCAATAATCACCAAGGTGTTTCAAAAACTTCAATTAAATTTGTATTAGATCAATTAGGTGAGGTTACTCAAAAAACTTTAAAAGCTGGCGGCGATATCGCTTTACCAGGCATTGGTAAATTCTCAGTAAAAAACCGTGCAGCACGTATTGGTAAAAATCCACGCACTGGTGAAGAGCTTCAAATTGCAGCAAAAGTGGTACCGCATTTTAGTGCTGCTAAAGCGCTTAAGGATGCAGTAGTTTAAGACTGAAACTCTCATTTATAGCCCGTTAACAAATGGGCTATGGAAGATGGTTTTAATCAGGAATCTAAAGTGGGAATTTTGTTATTTTTAGTTTTTTTATGGGCAATTTTTGAAGGGCACCCTTGGGTTGCTCTCTTCATTTTTATTGGATGTATCAATTGAAAATACTTCACTTAACTTTAGATAAGTATTGGTTTGACATGATAGCCAGTGGCGAAAAAACTGAAGAGTATCGCGAAATTAAACCGCATTGGATTAAACGATTACACATCAGAAAATACGACGTTATCAGCTTTAGAAATGGTTATAAAAAAGATTCTCCAAAAATGACAATAGAACTTCTAGGAATACGTTCTGGAGCTGGCCTAACACACTGGGGCGCTCCTAGTAACTCTGATGTATATATTTTGCAACTTGGCAAAATATTAACCAACAACAAGGAATTGCTATGACTAAGTTAATTCCAATTGGTACACGAATTATATTTACTAAAGACCTTACTGAAGGTGCAAATGAAGATCATCCAGCATGTATTTATGCACGTAAAAATGAAGGCGGGGAAATTGTAGGGTATGGCTGTAGCGAAGGATATTGGGTTACATGGGATGCTTGGCCTCATAAGTTTGGAGCTTCAGCAGATGAATTTACAGTTGCCAACCCAATTGCATCTGGCTTAGATAGAAACACCGATGGATGTATTGGACAGCCATGACTAACACAGCTAAAAAATTCACACCACGCAATAACGATCTAGCTATGATCCACATCGCTAAAAAAGATCTTGGCCTTGATGATGACACCTACCGCGATATGCTTTGGACTGTAGCGCGTGTACGCAGCTCTAAAGACTTAGATTTCTCTAGCCGCATCAAAGTACTTGAGCATTTAAAGTCACGTGGTTTTAAGCCTAAACCAGCCGCTAAGACCAAACAAAAAGCGCCACTATCTAATGAGCCACAACATAAGATGATTCGTGGTCTATGGCTTGAGCTGCATGCGGTAGGCACAGTATTAGACCCATCAGAACTAGCCATCTCACGCTTTATTAAAAATCAAACCAAGATTGATCGGATTGAGTGGCTATCAACAGCACAAGCCAGTCAAATCATTGAACGCTTAAAACAATGGTTAGCCAGGGCAAATAAAAAGGTTGCATCATGATGAGAAAATTAAGATTAGTTTCTAAACCTTCTAAATCATTAGCGCCTGAGTATCTAGCAGACTTGCTAGATCATTCAAAAAACATCATGGTTAAAAATGGTATTGATGCAGAAAAGTCTAAAAAGATTGCCCATGATATCTGTGAGCAAATGTGCTCAGAATGGGGCGGTCAGAACATATACTTTGCGTATGGCTTACGCATGAAGTTATCTGAGCGTGACCTTAAAATTTATCAAGAGTTTAAAGGTGATAACCACGCCGAGTTAGCGCGTAAACATAAAACAACACTTCAATCTATCTACCGCATTATTGCCACTGTAAGAACAGAAGAAATTGCACGTAGACAAGGTAGTTTGGATTTATAATAAATCATGAGAATATTTACTAGATCAAACGCAAAATTTAAACGTATGTCTAAACGCAGACAAAAAAATAGTGCTCTATATTCTTTGTTTGCGCTTCCTAAAATTTCCACTCCTAATGCAGTTGATGTTAAGAGCTTTATAAATAGCAGAGCTTGGCTGGCTGAAGTAAGCGGTGTAGTTAGCAATGTTAATGAGCTTAAAGACTCATTCATAATTGAGCGTTAATAATTAATCATGACTGAATATCTATTAATTGGCGGTGCTGGTAATGGTCAAAAGCTAACCATTAAGTTTGGTGTAAGTATCTTGTATAGATGCCCTGACACTGGAATAGATTATCGCTATAAGCTAGGCTCTTACTCTTATTTGGATCGTCAATTTAATGTTGGCATTTTCGATGTAACAGAATCTGAAATTATTGCTGCTATTCGTAAGTTCGCAATGTAATTTTTGAGTCCTTTTTTATTTGCGTATATTGCAATAGTCTTTCATTTTAACTTCCCGTCTTATCCCAGTTAGTTTCGTTTCTTCCCACTTATCTCAATCTTAGTTATATATTTATCTCAGTTCTCATCAGG
>Ga0208514_100225_pt1 | contig 40071 bp, 57 predicted proteins | sample LakWasMet70_HOW9_2_FD_183900 | JGI IMG/M metagenome (GOLD analysis project Ga0208514, IMG submission 183900) | Freshwater sediment methanotrophic microbial communities from Lake Washington under simulated oxygen tension - Sediment Metagenome... | ecosystem: Environmental > Aquatic > Freshwater >...
CGATCCCGGCCAGCGCGCCGGCAGCCCGCAAGCAAGGAGCCCAGAAGATGGCCAAGCAGCCCACCCGCGTCCCCGGCGCACCCTCCGAAGCCGCCAGCACTCCGATCCCGGCCAGCGCGCCGGCAGCTGGCGAGGAAACCAGCAGCCTGCCGAACTCCATCGACGTCAACCCGCGCGCCATCCGTGGCCCGGTGCTGACGAAGCAGGGCTGGGTCTGCCCGGACGAGGACTGGCAGAAGGCCAACCCCGCCGAGTTCCAGAAGCTGCTGCAGGGCTGAGCCATGTGCGACCCGGTGAGCTTGATCGTGGGCGTGGTGGGCGGGGCTGTGGCGTCCAAGGCGATGGCGCCCAAGAGCGCGCCGGCTGCTGCCACTGCGACCGCGGTTGACCCTGCCGTGGAGCGTGCGCAGGCCGAGGCGGAAGCCGCCCAGAAGGCGAACGCGCGCCTGGCCAATGACCAGCGCCGCCGCCGCGAGCAGGGCTCGCTGGTATCGCGCGGCGCGCCGACCTACACCCTGGGCGACAGCCCGGACGCCGCCAACCCTGGCAGCCCGATCACCGGCCCGAGCGCTGGCCTCACGACCCGCAACACCAGCGCCAAGCGCGCCTCGCTGATGAGCCAGGGCGGCCCGATGGTCGTTGATGGCGGTGGCGGCGGCGGGTTCTCCCGCGGCGGTGGCGGCCGATATTCCGGAGCCATCGTGTGATCGACTCGACCGCAGCACAGCGCATCATCGCGCGCCTCGGCGCCATGAAGTCCGAGCGCGGCCGGCACGAGTCGGTCTGGCGCGCGTGCTTCGACGTCACCTATCCCGAGCGCTCGGACGGATTCAACGGCAGCCAGGTGGACGCCACCAGCGCGCAGAGCAAGAAGGCCGAGCTGCTGGACAGCACCGCGACCGACGCGGCCCGCCTGCTCAGCTCTTCGGTCATGTCCGGCATGACGCCGGCCAATGCCGTGTGGTTCGCCATGGATGTGGGCGACGAAACCGACGACGAACGCCGCTGGCTGGACCACGCCGCCGAGGTCATGTGGGAGGCCATCCACAGCAGCAACTACGACGCGGCCAAGTTCGAGGCCCTGCTTGACTCGGTGTGCGCCGGCTGGATGGTGCTGTACATCGATGAGGACAAGGACAGCGGCCGGCTTAGCTTCCAGCAATGGGCGCTGGGGCAGTGCTACGTGGCCGCCAGCAAGCCGGGCGGGCGCATCGATACCGTGTACCGCTGCTTCAGCCTGACCGCAGAGCAGGCCTATGTAGAGTACGGCGAGGCCTGCAGCGAGAAGATCAAGCAGGACTGCGAGAAGAAGCCCGACACTCCGCACGAGTTCGTGCACGCGATCTATCCGCGCACCAAGCACTCGCCGAATCCGATGCTGGCCAAGAACCTGCCCATTGCCTCGGTGCATGTGGAGGTGAGCACCAAGACCCCGGTGCGCGAGTCGGGCTATCACGAGCAGCCGGTCGTCGTGCCGCGCTGGATGCAGCTGCCGAACTCTCCGTATGCCATCGGCCCGGTGTCGAACGCGCTGCCCACCATCCGCTCGCTGAATGAGCTGCTGCGGCTGGAGGCGGTGGCGCTGGCCCGTGCTGCTGCCGGTGTGTACGTGGCCGAGGACGACGGCGTGCTGAACCCGCGTTCGGTGCGCGTTCGCGGCGGCACAGTGATCGTGGCCAACTCGGTGAACTCCATCAAGGAGCTGCCGACGGGTGCCGACTTCAATGTGACCTTCAGCAAGGCCAACGAGATGCGCGGCGAGATCCGCCGCCTGTTGATGGCCGACCAGCTGCAGCCCAAGGATGGGCCGGCGATGACCGCCACCGAGGTGCATGTGCGCGTGGCGCTGATTCGCCAACTGCTGGGCCCGCTCTATGGCCGCTTCCAGGCCGAGGATCTTGCGCCCACCATCGAGCGCGTTTTCGGGCTGATGTACCGCCGCGGCCGGCCTGAGCTAGGCGGTGCGCCTGGCCCGGTGCTGATCGACGACGCGCCCGACTCGCTGGCCGGTGAGACCTTCCGCGTGCGCTACCAGTCCCCGCTGGCCCGCGCGCAGAAGCTGGAGGATGTGACGGCCATCGAGCGCCTGACCATGCTGGCCGGCACGATGGCCCAGCAGGGCAAGCCTGAGGTGCTGGACCTGATCGACGGCGACGAATCCATGCGCATTGCCGGCGACGGCCTGGGCGCACCGGCCAAGGTGCTGCGCGATGCCAAGAGCCTGGCCGCATTCCGCAAGCAGCGCGCCGAAGCCCAGCAACAAGAGCAGGCGCAAGCGCAGCAGCAACAACTTCAAACCATGGCCGCCGATGCTTCGTTCAAGCAGGCTGCGGCGGCGTAGGAGAACGATATGGTGATGAACGTTTCGGGGCCGCCTTGGGTGGTGAGCATTCCCCCGGTGTCAGGGGCTGGGAATATGGCCTCCGCGGATCTAGCGACCACGGTTGGCATTCCAGGGCAGACCGTACGCCTGTCCGATGGTGACAACAAAGGCGCAATCCTGATGTGGGCCATCCCTGCCGGATCGGCGACCTACGCATGGTGCTGGTGGCTGTGGCCGCAAGCCGCCTACTGATCCACAGACCCGAAAGGACACATCATGGCCGGAATGCCCGTAGAAACCGCTGCCGAGCAGCGCAATGCCCTAGCGCCCACTGCGTTCAGGGACGTATCCACCACTCGCCAGAGCGTGGCCTACCCGGGCGGCGCTCGCTCGGTGATGCTGCAATACAGGCTTCTGCCAGGCGCAACAGCGACGGCGAACCAGATTCTGCGCGTCGCACTCAACGCCTCCAGCGATCTGGACGCGGCCGGGAAACTCTCCACCACAGGCGCCTACATCCTGCTGGCCCAGGGTGATGACCTGACGCTGATCGCGTCGGCATCAGACCCAATCTATCGCGTCGATTTCCAAACCGAGATCGCAGTCGGCACGGAAAAGACGGTGCTGCAACTGCTGGCGGGGGTGTGACCATGAAACAGCTTTCCATCGGCACCAAGACATCCGTGCCCTACAGCAACTATCTCGCGCAAGTGCCGTGCTACCAAGATGGTACGGAGTCGGTGAACCAGGCGCTCGATGTGAGCGGTAAGGGCAACCACCTCGCGCTGTGTAGCGGCCTCACCGAAGGTGCTGCATGGGCAACACCAGGCCAGCTCGCCATCGCCTACAGCACGACCGTGGACGGGGCAGTGAAGCTCGCCGCCGCTGCGGCCAACACACTCGACTTTGATAGTGGCGACCACTTCATTTTTGCCGCTGAAGTGCAGGCCACGCTACCCGCAGCGACATGCCGCATGCTAGCCCAGGGCCAGAGCACCACGCGCTGCGGAGTCCGATTTGCCATGAAAACCTCCGGTGTGGTTTCGCCGTCCATCTGGACGCCAAGCGGGCAGCACACCGGCACCGATAGCCAGTTCGCGCTCGGCGAGGCATCACCGACCGTCTGGAGCCAATACTTCGTCTACCTCGGCGGCAAGGCGCTCGACGGCGCTGGCATCGTGCGCTACGCCCAAGGCCGCAACGGCACACTGGACGCCACCGTCTATCGCACCATCACGGGCGTGGGGGCCATGAACACGAACCGGCTGGATGACCTCTACGTTGGAGGCTACTTCGAGTTTGGAAATGGCAACACCCTCGCGGCCAAGTGGCGCAACATCCACATGATCCGCATCCCGGCGTCGGCGGTGGCGGACCTGCCGTTCTTGCGCGTGGCGCGTCTTGCGTCTCGTCTGGCGCGCTCGCCGAATCTTCCGGTGGCGGCGCAGGAGCTGGGCCTGTGAGCTTCCTCGACGCGCGCTGGCGCAATGGTTATGCGGTCGCCGGAGACGAGACCACCATCTCCAACGGAACGCACGCCGCGGCCATCAATCGCCAGGTCAGGCCAGGCGTGCAGCCGTGCGTGCTGGGCACCGTGGATGGCGACATGGCGTTGCGCTATGACCTGTGGCCGGCTGACAAAGAGGTCGCTGGCACCATCGCCCGCGTGCAAACCGAGTTCACCACGCCGGCCTGGGTGAAGAGCATGGTGACGACGAAGTGGCTTCGTTGGCAGTTCAAGCTGCCGGAGCCGTGGACGCTCGACACCGGAAGCGGCCTGACGCTGGCAATCATCAGCATCCACGATGCGCCCGCTGTAGGCGTTAATCGAGTTGGTGCATTCACCGGCTACGTCGAGAACAATGTGTTTGTCCTGCGTCGTGGTGCGGATGCATTTGGCAGTGGTGGCGCCATCCTTACCCAGTGGCCCATTCGACCCGGGCGATGGGAAGACCTGGTGATGCAGGTAAAGCACGCGCAGGACAACACCGGCTTCATGCGTGTCTGGCGCAATCGCCGCAAGGTTATCGACATCAGCGGATCGCCCATGACATACAGCGACGACCTGGGTCCCTTTCCGAAGTCGGGCGGCCTGTATTACCCGAGTGGCTACCCGGCCATGGTCCCCAACCGCACTGTCTATGACCGCGGTATGTGCGTCAGCGATGACGCGCACACCTTCAACAGCTTCATGGCAGCTTGCGGCGAGGCGGCGCTGGTTGAGCTGCCCTCGGTGGCGGCGCTTTCGGCTGGCGTTGCCTGATTCCCATCCCCTGCCGGTGCACAGCCCACTTCGGTGGGCTTTTTCACGCCCACCCGCGACGGGATTCCGACCACCCCCCGGCCGGACATTGCACCCCATGCAAGCCGCCCCCGCGCAGTACGTCCACACCTTCGACCTGACCAACGACGGCCGGGCCGTGCTGGACGATCTGGTGCGGCTGTTCGGCGGCCCGCCCTTTGCGCCGGGCCAGCCCGATCAGACGGCCTACAACTGCGGCGCCCGCGCCGTGATCGAACACATCCACGCGATGCTGGCTCAGGCCGAGCGGCCGCGCCCCTGACACCCCGGGCGCGCATCGCTGCACGGCCCGGCGCGCGCTCTTGTGACCTGGCCCGCACAAGGAACACGCAATGTATGTTCGACGCACCTACCGAGATGAAGCCGGGCCTGATGGCTCGCTTCCTGGCGGCGCTCCACCGGCTGCTGCACCCGCGCCCGCCACGCCCGCTCCTGATGCAGGCGCTCCTACTCCAAGTCCCGCGCCTGCGGTCAGTGCACCAGCTGCACCAGCTCCGCAGCCTGGCAGCCTCATGGCTCGAGGCGCCGCAGATGCGCCTGCTGGATCAGCACCTGCAGCAGCGCCTGCAGCAACTGGCCCTGGAGGCGATGAGCCACCCGCAGCAATCCCGGAAAAGTACCTCGTCAAGAACGAGGACGGCACGACGAATTGGGAAGCATCGGCGCTGAAGCAGGCCCAGGGCTACCAGCACCTGTCCCAGAAGCTCGGCACCGACGCGCCGCCCAAGTCGCCCGAGGACTACGCGCCCGAGCTTCCCGAGGGCATCACGCTGGATGCACTCAAGACCGACCCGATGTTTGCCGGCTTCCTGAAGGGCGCGCACGCCAAGGGCATGAGTAACGCCCAGGTGTCGTATGCCATCGCCGAGTTCCAGCAGCGCATGACGCTGGCCGAGCAGATGTGCAACAGCCCCGAGGTGGGCGAGGCCGAGCTGCGCAAGGTGTGGCCGACCGACCAGCAGCTGCAGCAAGGGCTGGGCCAGTCCTTCCGCGCGGCCAAGGCCTTCAGCGCTGACGAAGCGCACATGCAGCGCCTCGATGCCAAGTTCGGCAACGACCCGGACTACATCCGCCTGATGGCGCGCATCGGCGGCGAGCTGGGCGAGGACACGCCGCCCGGTGGCATCACACCGGTGGAGAGCGAGACGCGCGCGCAGCTGATGGCGAGCCCGGCCTACCTCGATGCCAAGCACCCGGACCACGCCACGGTGACCGCCAAGGTGAAGGCGCTCTATGCCAAGGAGTACCCGTCCTGATCGCAGACGGGATTCCGACCGGGCGGGAGCGCGACATTGCGCGCAGACCCGCCCGGCATGGCAGCCGGATACCGGGTGAACAGCCCGGCAGCGCGATCAACGCCAAACGCAGTTGCTGAACAGCGGCCCGCAAGGACACCCGCGACACAGGCGAGACAGAACCTAACGAGGTCTCACCATGTCCAGCTCTCCGACTATCACCACTGCATTCAAGCAGCAGTTCCACGACACCTACATCCAGGCGCTGCAGCAGAAGGATTCCCGCTTCCAGGCCGCGATCACCGACCGCGGCATGATCGACGGCAGTTCCTTCACGACCAACAACATCGGTCTGGTCGAAGCCCGCGAAGTCACGGGCCGCTACCAGGATAAGACGGCCCAAGAGGTGGCGCACGAAACGCGCATCGCCTACATGGCCGACTACGACATCGGCCCCATCGTGGTCGACGCCTTCGACCTGGCCAAGCTGGTCGCCGATCCGACGTACAAGTACAAGGATCTGCTGCTGGCCGCTGCCAATCGCCGCAAGGACAAGACCATCTATCGCGCGCTGCTCGACGGCTCGCTGACCCGCACCAGCGAGGGCGGCAGCGTCACCAGCACCGCGATCCCTTCGGGCCAGCAGATCGCAGCCGGTGGTACGGGCTTCACCAAGGCCAAGATCATCCAGGCCAAGTCGCTTTTCCGCATCAACGAAGCGGACGAGTTCAACGACGAACAGCTGTACATGGCCTATGACGGCGTGATGCTGCGCCAGCTGCTGGCCGATACCACGCTGACCAGCGCCGACTTCATGGCCGTGAAGATGCTGCAGGAAGGCAAGCTGGCCGACCGCTGGTGCGGCTTCAACTGGCTGCCCTACAACGCGCTGGACGTTCCCGCGGCCAACACCTCGCGCTCGGTGGCCTGGGCCAAGAGCTGCCTGCAGTTCGGTACTGGCATCAACGTCAAGACCGACATCAGCGAGAACAAGAACAAGCGCGGCCATCCCAACGAGGTCTACGGCTGGATGTCGTTCGGCGCCACGCGCCAGGACGAAAAGAAGGTCGTGCAGATCGACTTCGCCAACAACGTCTAAGCCATCGGCTGACACCAACCCAAGGAGAAAACCATGGCTGAATTTGACTCCCGCCAGATCACGGCACTTGCCGGAACGCCGAAGGTCAAGGCGAACCCCTACGACCACGGCCGCATCAACTGCCTGATCGCCACCACGCCGGCCGCGGCTGCCTGGGCGCAGAACGACACCTTCGAGATCGGCACGATTCCGAAGGGCGCGCGCATCCTGCGCTCGGGCAAGCTCTGGCACGGCGCCTTCGGTGCTTCCGTCACCATGACCATCGGCCTGCGCGATGCGGCCACTGGCACGGTGATCGACGCGGCTGGCCTGCTGGCCTCGGCTTCGGTCGCCACTGCTGGCCTGGTGAAGAACATCGACACCGGCACGCTGCTGAACCAGGCGAACGGCTATGTGACGACGGCCGACCTGGTGGTGTACGCCACGCTGGCCGGCGCTGATCCGACCGACAACATCCAGGCCGAATTCGAGATCAATTACCTGGTCCCGAACAGCTGATGCCCGCATGGCTGGCCAACCCCGGCCGGCAGACCCAAGAGGGGGCCGCGTGCCCCCTCTTTTCGTTGGAGCCTGAGCAATGGCGAAGATGTATGCAAGCAGCGCCGAGAAGGTGCGCATCTGGAGGGAAAACAACCCAGAGGCCCATAGGGCGCACATTGCCAGTCGTGACAAGGACGCTTTGCGAGCCGCTCAAAAAAGATGGAGGGATAAGAATGTCCAAAGAGAGCGAGCGCGCGCATCTCAATGGGCCAAGGCAAACCCGGAAGCTGTCGCGCTGTCTGCATCCAGGAGAAGGGCGCAGCACAGGCTCGCCACTCCCGCATGGGCAGACAACCTATTGATGCGCGACATCTACAAGTTGGCATCCATCTATCGGGAATATTGCTTTCCGGTTGAGGTCGACCACATCGTGCCGCTCAAAAGCAGCACCGTGTGCGGACTTCACACCCAGGCAAATCTTCAGATCCTTCCATCCGTGGACAACAGCAGGAAGGGCAACCATTGGTGGCCTGACATGCCGGAGACGCATACATGAGCACTACTCCCGTATCAATTTGCTCAAACGCCCTGCTGATGTTGGGCGACAACCCGATTGCGGATTTCAACGAGGACACCGACAAGGCGCGGCTGGCCTCCAACCTGTGGGACACGGCGCGCGATTACGTGCTGCGCCGGCACCCCTGGAACTGCGCCATCAAGCGCGTGATTCTGAGCCCGGACGCCACAGCGCCGGCCTTCGACTTCAGTGCGCAGTTCCAGCTGCCCAGCGACTGGCTGCGCACGCTGTCCATCGGCGAAGAGGGCGAGCGGCCGCGCTACCGCATCGAGGGGCGCAAGGTGCTGATGGACGAGAACGCCTGCAAGCTGCGCTACATCTTCCGCAACGACAACCCGGCCACCTGGGACGCCATGCTGGTCTGGTGCATGACGCGGGTGATGCGCTCGCTGTTCGCCTACCCGATCACGCAGAGCACCAGCCTGGAACAGCTGATCGAGCAGGAACTGGTGCAGCTGCTGCGCGAGTCGCGCGCGGTGGATGGCCAAGAGGACGAGCCCGAGGCCTTCGACGAATCGCCGCTGATCGCGGCGCGCTCCATCGGCAGCAGCGGCTATTCGCCGTACCGCGGGGGCTGACAGCATGCCGCGCGTCACCCTTGCCCAGACGGCCTTCACGGGCGGCGAGCTGTCGCCGCGCGTGCTGGGCCGCACCGACATGGACCGCTACCAGTTCGGCCTGAAGAAGTGCCGCAACGCGCACCCGGTCATCCACGGCGGCTTCAAGCGGCGCGCCGGCACGCTGCACGCGGCCACGGCCACCACCAGCGCGGCCAGTGGCTCCATCCTCGTGCCCTTCGTGCAGGGCCGCAATCAGTCCTGGATGATCGAATTCGGCGACCTGACGGCCAAGGTCTACAACGCCGACGGCACGTTCTCGGGCGTGACGCTGGCCACTCCGTACACTGGCGCCACGCTGTCGCTGCTGGACTGGGCGCAGAGCGACAGCACTCTGTGGCTGTTCCACCCGACCGTGCCGACCCAGCGCCTGCAGCGGCTGGGGTCTGGCACCTGGGTGCTGAGCGCTGCCCCGTTCACGCAGGTGCCGTTCTCCGAAGTGGGGTTCGTGGCAGCAGCCTCGGCCACGCTGTCGGCCGCGACGGTGGGTGTGGGCCGCACGCTGACCGCTGGCGCCGCTACCTTCCTCGCGTCGGATGTGGGCCGCGCCGTCACCTACGACGCGGGCATTGCCGTCATCACCGGCTACACCAGCACGACCGTCGTCACGGTGGAGATCACCCGGGACTTCCCCAGCACCAGCCTGCCGGCCAATGCCTGGACGGTGGACAGCAGCCCGCAGACCACCTGCACGCCCAGCGCCAAGGACCCCGAGGGCGCGGCCATCACGCTCACCCTCGGCGCGGCCGGCTGGCGCGCGGCAGACGTCGGCGCCATCGTGCGCATCAATGGCGGGCTGTGCCGGATCACCGGCTATTCGTCGGGCACGGTGGTCAATGCCGTGATCCTCAAGGAGTTGACCGCGACCGTGGCCGCGCCCGCGCTGTCGTGGAGCCTGGAGCCGCCGATCTGGTCAGCGACCTATGGCTATCCCCGCACCGGCACCATCCACCAGCAGCGCCTCGTGGCGGCCGGCAATACCAAATTCCCGCGCACGGTGTGGGGCTCGGTGCTGGGCGAGCAGCTGAACTTCCAGCTCGGCACTGGCGACAGTGACGCCTTCGCTTTCACCATCGACGGCGACGACGCGACCCCCATCAGTTATGTCAGCGCAGGCCAGGACCTCGTGGCGCTCACCGAGTCGGGCGAATACAGCATGCGCAGCGGCGTGGAGAAGCCCATCACGCCCACCAATGTCCGCATCAAGCCCGAGAGCGGCCACGGCACGGCCCAGGTGCGGCCCGCGCAGGTGAACCGCGAAACCGTGTTCGTGCAGCGCGCCGGGCGCAAGGTGCGCGCCTTCGGCTACCGCTACGACTTCGACGCCTACAACAGCCCCGACATCGCAGCGCTGGCCGAGCACATCACCTATGGCGGCATCACGGCGCTGGCCTACGCCCAGGAGCCCGAGCAAATGCTGTGGGGCGTGCGCGCAGATGGCAAGCTCGTGAGCTGCACCATTGACCGCGACCAGCAGCCCAGCGTGATCGCATGGGCGTTGCACGAAACGGACGGCACGGTGGACAGCCTGGCCATCATCCCGAATGGCGACCGCGAGCAGGCTTGGGTGATCGTGCGCCGCTTCGTGAACGGCGCCTATGTGCGCTACATCGAGCGCCTGGACGACACCTTCGCGCCGCACCTCAACGACCCGAGCATCGTCTACGGCACGACGGTGGACAGCGGCAAGGTGTTCGACAACCCGACCGGCGCCACGACTTTCAGCGTTCCGCACCTGGCGGGCAAGACGGTCGACATCGTGGCCGACGGCTCAAAGATGCCTCGCAAGGTGGTGGCCAATGACGGCACCGTCACCATCGAGCGGCCGGGCAAGCGCGTGCTGATCGGCCTGCCGTTCTCCAGCTACGGCACGCTGCTGACGCCCGAGGTGCAGACCGGCTTCGGCAGCGCCCAAGGCCAACCGGCGCGCACCGGCAAGACCATGATGCGCTTCCTCGACACCATCGGCGCCGTGGTGCAGAACAACGCCGGCAACAAGCAGATCGTGCCGTTCCGTCAGTTCGGCTCTGACGTGCTGGACGCGGCACCCATGCCCTTCACCGGCCTGATCGATATATCCCTGCTGGGCTGGGAGCGCGGCGACTCCGAGGTGACGGTGTACCAGGACGACCCGATGCCCATGCATGTGCTGGCTGTCGTGCGGCAGCACACCATCAACGGGTGACGGCATGCTGACCATCGAGACCGCCAGCGCTGCCGCCATCGAGGAACTGGCCCAGGCCATCGCCCCGGACGATGCGGCCGAGGTGGCGGCGGCCGGCATGCAGAGCGTGCACGAGGCGCTTGCGGGCGCCGATCTGCAGGCTCTGCGCTGGCATGGCCGGCTGGTGTGCCTGTTCGGCGCGCAGCCCTTCCCGGGCCGGGCCGACGTCGGCATCCCCTGGATGCTCTGCACCACAGCGCTGGCCGAGGTGCCCAGGCGAGCGATGGCCCGCATATCGCTGAAGGTGGCCAGCCTCTGGCGCCAGCAGTTCGGGCACCTGACCAACCTGATCCATCACCGCAACGAGCGCGCCATGCGCTACGTGCGCTGGCTGGGCTTCACGATCCTGCCCGAGCCATGCGGGCCGGGCGGCGAGTTCTTCGTTTTCGAGTGGAGGCGCTGATGTGCAACCCCATGATCTTGCTCGCAGCCGGCACCACCATGTCGGTGGTGGGCTCCATCCAGCAAGGCAAGGCAGCGCAGCGCGCGGCCGAGGCCAACGCGGCGCAGATGGAATACCAGGCCCTGGTGGAGCGCGACAACGCCCAGGCCGAGGCCCAGCAGATCCGCCGCGACGGGCAGCGCGCCCGCGGAACCACGATGGCCAGCATTGCCATGTCGGGCGCCACCATCGGCCAGGGCAGCACGCTGGACGTGGAGCGCCAGGTGGTGCAGGACACCGAGACCGACGCCATGATGGCCATTCTCAACGGCGAGCGCCGAGCGCGCGGCCTGAACGATTCGGCCATCAACACCCGCTCCGCTGGGCGTGACGCGCGCCGCGCCGGCTACTTCAACGCGGCCACGACCCTGCTTTCTGCTGGTGCACAGGGAATGATGGCATCGGGCTGGCGCTCTGCCGGCCCTGGCTTCAGCGGCACGCAGGCCCCGGCCCCGGTGGTCTACCGCGACGTCTACTCTGGGAGCTGACATGGCACAAATTCCGATGGGCCGTGGCCGCCAGGTGATGCCCGGCCGCGCGCCGATGCAGCAATCGACCGGCGCCGAGTTCGGCCTGGCCTCTGCGCGGGCGCTGGACAACGCCGGCCAGGCGATGCAGGGTGTGGCCACCAACCTGATGCAGCGCCAGACCAGCCTCGACATCCAGGAGGCCCAGCGCCAGGCGCAGATAGCCGAGGCAGCGCAGCGCCAGCAGGACATGCTGAAGCTGCAGCAGACCGCCGACCAGATGACCGACGCGCACGACGCGCTGACCACCGGCATCCAGAACGGCACGGTGCCCAAGGACCAGGCCGAAAAACTGTGGGGCGAGACGGCCAGCAAGATCGTTTCCGATGCCATCCCAGGCTTCCGCGAGCAGTCGCAAGACCTCGTGCGCCGCAGCCTGGAGGGGCAGGGCCTGCGCCTGGGCAACGGCGTGCGCAAGGCGATGGAGAGCAAGGACCGCGCCGACGTCACGGCCGGCATCACCCAGACGCTCGAGTATCTGCAGCGCCAGTACAAGACCGACCCGGCCAAGGCCGAGCAGCAGGCGATGCAGACGCTGGAGCAGCTGGGCCCGTTCTCCAACTTCAGCCCGGACCAGCGCGCCAAGCTGGGCCAGACGTGGAAGGAAACCACGCAGTACACCACCGGCTTCGAGGCCATCAGCGCCGGCAAGACCGACCGCAAGGCCCTGCAGGCGGCCGAGCAGATCGTGAAGGGTCTGCCAGACCTGGACCCGCAGAAGAAGGCAGCGCTGCTGGATCGCGCCCAGGCCTACCGCCTGCACCTCGACCAACAGGACGAACTGCGCGCCGCGCGCGCCCAGCGCGAGCAAGAGCGCCGGCTGAAGGTGGCCGAGGCCGAGTTCAACACCTTCCAGGCGCTGGCCGACAAGGGCACCGTGCTGGACCCGGCCTACATCGACCGCGCCTTGCAGGCTACCGTGGGCACGCCCTACCAGAATGGCATCGTGGCCCTGGCCAAGCAGGCGAAGGAAACGGGCGGCATTGCGGCCCAGCCGGTGCCGGTGCAGCGACAGCTGCTGACCGAGGTGGATTCCCTGATCGCGCGCCAGGGCCGCACGCCGGAACTCGACAAGCGCCGGCAGCAGATCGAAAAGGTGCTGCAGGGGGCCGAGCAGGACATTCAGCGCGACCCGCTGCGTGCCGGCCTGGAGCGCGGTGTGATCACTGCGCTGCCGCCGCTGAACATGCAGGGCGGGCTGCAGGGCCTGGTGCAGCAGCTGGGCGAGCGGGTGGTGCAGGCTGACCGCGTGCAGACCTGGGCCGGCCGCCCGGTGTCGCCGCTCACCGCCGAGGAATCGCAGGCCGTGGGCCAGCTGCTCAAGAGCCTGCCGACCGACCAGCGCGCCAGCGGCATCGCCATGATCGCCGGCACGATGCCTGCCCACCAGGCACAAGCGCTGGCAGCGCAGATCGACAAGCAGGACCGGCCCCTGGCCATCGCCCTGGCGTTGGGTGCCTCGCGCACGACCTTCGACCGCCCGACCTCCGAGCTGGTGCTGAAGGGCGCGCAGGCGCTCAAGGACAAGACCATCAAGGAGGAGAAAACCCCGGTGGACGGCTGGCAGGGCCGCATCAACGCGGCGACCTCGGCCGTGTTCATGAACCCGCAGCAGGCGGAAATGACCGGCGAGGCGGCGCGCTACATCCTGGCCGGCATGGTGTCCGAGGGCGCCAGCGGCAGCGAGGACGATGTGAAGCGCGCGGTACGCCTGGCGGTGGGCGGCACGCTGGAGGAACGCAACGGCTCGCGCATCGTGCTGCCGGCCGGGGTGGAGCGCCAATCCTTCGACCAGCGCCTGAAGCAATACCCCGAGCAAGAACTGGCCTCGCAGCTGCCCGACGGCAAGGTGTACGTGCGCGGCCAGCCGATCGAGCTGGCGCAGTTCCTGACCACGCTGCCGGGCGCGCAGCTGTCCACGGTGGGCCGCGGCCGGTATGTGGTGAAGGCGGGCGGGTCGCTGGCGGCCAACTCGCGCCAGCAGCCCATCATCATTGAGGTGCCGCATGCTCGATGACCTGTTCCAGGCGCAGAACCTGCGCACCGCGGCCGACTTGGTGGCCCGGCCTGGCCCGGTGCCCAAGCCGCCCGGCCCCAGCTTCTCCCTCTGGTCTGCCATCACTGCCGCGCCGCGAGGTGTCGCCGCCGGCGCCGCGCAGTCGGGCGCCTTCCTCTCCGATGTGCTGGGCGCCTTTGGCCAGGCCGACGCCACCACCTACACGGGCGACCTCCTGGGCAACATGCCAGAGCAGCAGCGCAAGGAGACCGCGCAGGCCCGCCAGCAGCTCACGACACAAGGCCTGGACTTCAACAGCGAGGGCGGCGACCTGCTGCGCGGCGTGGCCCAGGGCTACGGCCCGGACCCGGCCACCGCGCATGTGGCCGAGCGCCTGGTGTTCGACTTCGCGCGCTTCGCCACCAAGGCGGTGGGTTACACCGTGGCCGGGGGCTCCATCGTCGGCCCGGCGCTGACCGGCTTCGATGAAGGCATGCAGGCGGCCAGCGACCTCAAGGCCGCGGGCGTGGACATCAACACCCGCACGGCGGCGGGCGCGGTGATCGGCACGCTGTCGGCTGCGGGCGTGGGCCTGCCGATGGCCGGGCAAACCGCGCTGGGCACGGCCGGGCTGGTCGCCGCTGGCGGTCCGCTGTCGTTCATGGGCCAGCAGGCCGCAGTGCGCAAGATCCTGCAGGATGCCGACTATTCCAAGCTGGCCGAGCAGTACGACCCATTCGACCCGGTGGGCCTGGCGGTTTCCACACTGGTGCCGGCCGCCTTCGGTGTGCACGGCCTGCGCGTGAACAAGGCCGCGGCCGCAGCCAAGGCCGCCGAGGACTTCCGCACCGGCCCGATCCCCAGCAATGAGACGCCGACGGCCGCCGCAGCCCGCGAGGCAGCGCACCCGAGCGAAGAGCATGTGGACGCGGCGCGCACGCTGCTGGCGGTGGAGGAGCGGCAGCGGAGCAATCCCGGCCGGGCTGATGACCCGCAGGCAGTGCAGGCGCACGAAACAGCGCTGGCGCGTGCTGAAGAGCAGCTGGCGGCCGGCGAGCGGGTGAGCGTGGCGGATGTGGCGCCACGGCCTGACCCGATTGCGCGTGGCCCCGTGACTGATCTGCCGGCCTTCAAGGAATGGTTCGGCGCCTCGAAGGTGGTGGATTCGCAGGGGCAGCCGCTGGTGGTGTATCACGGCACTGGCGCATCGTTCGATCAGTTCGATACCGCTCGAATTGGCTCAGCAAACGACCCGGGCAAGTTGGGCCTGGGCTTCTACTTCACGGAACATAGCGGTTGGGCTGACGGGTATGCCGGCAAGAGCGACGGCGCAAACGTGATGCCTGTCTATCTCGCCCTGAAAAACCCGCTTGAGATTGTGACGCGAGGGACGGGCGGCAATGTGTGGGATGCGCTGGAGGCGCTTTCTAAGCGATTTGGGATTGCCGACCCCCCCGCATTCCGAGACAAGGGGATGGCTCCGAACCCGGTTTGGGCAGAGAAGTTCACCGCTGCAGTAAAGGCTGAAGGGCATGATGGCGTGGTGCTCGATTACGCAAGCGGACAGCGCGAGTTCGTCACCTTCGACCCGGGCCAAGTCAAGTCTTCAATCGGTAATTCCGGCCGCTTCGACCCCACCAGCGGCAGCCTTACCGACCACCCTTTCACCGATTGGCAAGCGCACGTGAACGCGGCCATTGCCGACATGCGCACCGAAATGGAGGGCCAGCGAAATGCAGCAGCACCACCCCCACGCCCGGCAGCCGAAGCCACAGCCCAGCCGAAAGCAGCAGATGCGCCGGGCGCTGTCCGAGCAGCAGAACCCGCGCGAGCAGAGCCGGGGCAGGGACCAGGAGCCGCCGACGCACCGGCCCGACTGGTAGACGACGCAGCTGCTTCGCGCGTGGCGCAGATCGCGGTGGATCACCCCGACCTGATGGTGCAGCTCGACGGCATGGAAAAGCCGATGCGCCTGGCCGATGTGCTGGCCGCGGTGAAGGCCGAGGCCGACGACATGAAGCTGGACGGCGACCTGATGCAGGCGGCGGCAGAGTGCGCGCTGATGCAGGGCGCCTAGCCGATGTGTTCCATGAACACCGCCCACATGGCCACAGCGCCGACGCCCACCACCATGCTGCCCATGATGATCCAGTACCACTTCAGGGCGTGCAGCGCGTGCCGCCATGAGCCCGAACCACCCCAGACCATCAGCGGAATGATCAGCGTCATGACGAAGATCGCCAGCGCTGTTTTGGCCGCCGTGTAGAGGTATTCCATGCACCCGAACTGTCGCACACAACTCAGCGCCGCGCGAGTCGCCCAGGGCCGCAGCGCGCTGACCGACGCCCAGGCCGCCGCCATCGACGCCCGAATGTCGGCCACGCTGCGCCGGCTGGCACGCAACGATCCGCAGTGGCAGGGCTACAGCCGCGACCAGCGCATGGTGCTGGCTGCCCAGCAGGCCATGCAGGATCTGCAGGCCGAGGCCGCGCGCAAGATCGCCAACGCCCAGCGCCAGGCCGTCAAGACCGCCGAGACCGAAACCCGCCTGCAGGACACCCAGGCGCGGCGCGGCAAGGGGCGCAGCGACGCCCTGGTGGAGGATATGAACCGCACGCACGCCTACATCGACGGCATCAAGCGCGACAGCACCCGACACCTGTTCGACCTCATCGAGGCTGCCGACAGCACGCAGGGCGCCGGCGTCGGCCGCAAGGCGCTGATGGTGCTCTTCGACGCGCAGAATCCGGTGATGACCCGCGACCTTGCCATGGAGGTGTTCGCTCAGGGCAAGGCCGGCACCGACAACGCCGAGGCGCGCGCAGGCGCTCAGGCCTGGCTGCAGGTAACGGAGGCGCTGCGCCAGCGCTTCAACGCGGCGGGCGGCGATGTGGGCCGGCTGGACTACGGCTACCTGCCCCAGGCGCACGATCAACTGCGCGTGCTCGCCAAGGGGCAAGACGCCTGGGCGCAGAGCGTGCTGCCGCTGCTGGACCGCTCGCGCTACCTGCGCGAGGACGGCAGCCGCATGGCAGACGCCGAGGTGGTGGACATGCTGCGCGGCGTGTGGGAGACCATCAGTAGCGACGGCCAGAACAAGAGCGCGCCGGGCGCATTCAAGGGCGCGGGCGCCAAGGCCAACCGCGGCAGCGAGTCGCGCGAGATCCATTTCAAGGACGGCGAGGCCTATCTGGGCTACCTGCGCGACTTCGGCACCGGCTCGATGTACGACGCCATGATCGGGCACCTGGGCGGCCTGGCGCGCGACATCGGCCTGGTGGAGCGCTACGGCCCGAACCCGAATGCGCAGATGCGGCTGCAGTTCGACCTGGCCCAGCGCGCCGACGGCGGGCCGCAGCGCATCTTCGGCAACCACCCCGAGGCCTACTGGTCGCTCATCAGCGGCGCCACCGGCACGCCCAAGAGCGCGCGCATTGCGATGGTGGCCCAGCACGGCCGCAACATCCAGACCTTCGGCAAGCTGCAGGGCGCGGTGCTTTCCAGCATCACCGACCTGGGCACCTACTTCGTCACCACCGGCTTCAACAAGCTGAGCTATTGGGACGCGCTGCGCAACCTGGCCAGCGCGGGCGGCAAGGAGTCGCGCCAGTTCATGGACGCCCACGGCATGATCGCAGAAACCATGATCAGCGACCTGAACCGCTGGGCTGGCGAGAACGTGGCGCAGACCTGGAGCGGCCGGATTGCGGCGGCCACCATGCGGCTGTCGCTCATGAACTTCTGGACCGACAGCCTGCGCCGCGCCTTCCAGATCACGCACATGGCCGGTGTGGGCCGGCTGGCGAAGACCGACTGGCCGGCGCTGACGCAATACGACCGCTGGCGCCTGGAGTCCAAGGGCATCACGGCCGACGATTGGGCGGTGATCCGCAGCGCCACGCCCGAGCAGCTGCGCGGCCAGGACATGATCACGCCCGACGGCATCTATGCCACCGGCCATGAGCGGGCCGGCGAGATCGTGGCCAAGTACATCGGCATGCTGTCCGACGAATCCGAGGTGGCGGTGCTGAATCCTGACCTGGCCACCCGGGCGATTTCCTCATTCGGTGGCCAGCAGGCCGGCACGCTGAATGGTGAGCTGGCCCGCGCGGTGATGCAGTTCAAGAGCTTCCCCATTGCCATGATGTCGCGCCACTGGCGCCGCATGCTGGAGACGCCGCAGGGCATGGAGGGCGCACCGGTGCTGGCCAACCGCCTGGCCTACGCCGGCGCCATGATGGTAAGCCTGACGACCCTGGGCGCGATCGCCTTCCAGACCAAGCAGCTGGTTACGGGCAAAGACCCGGTGGACATGACGACGCCGAAATTCTGGACCCGCGCGCTGGCGCAGGGCGGTGGCCTGGGCTTCGTCGGCGACATGTTGCTGGCCGACACGACCGAGGACCGCGGCACGCTGGACACGCTGGGCCGGGCGCTGCTGGGCCCCAGCTTCGGCAGCATGGCCGACGTGTGGGAGCTGACCAAGGGCAACGTGGACGAACTCATCAAGGGAAAGGACACGCACGCAGGCGCCGAGGCCCTGCGCTTCGCCCGCGGCCACCTGCCGCTGGTGAATCTCTGGTACGCCAAGGCGGCCATGGATCACGCCGGCCTGCAGTCGCTGCAAGAGAACCTGTCGCCGGGCTACATGGCCCGCATGCGCACGAAGGCGCGCAAGGATTGGTCGCAAGATTTCTGGTGGCAGCCGGGCACGAACATGCCCGACCGCGCGCCGAGCTTTGAACAGATTGCGGGGCAATGATGCGACCAGACCAACTTCAAAAGCTGCAGGAACTGAGCGAGCGCCTGGCCGATTCCTTCCTGCTGGAGGCCGACCCGGCAGAGTGGCCTGGAAAAGGCAAGGGGCCCGTAGACCTGACCCAGCAGGAGCGCGGCGACCGCTACTGGTGCAAGAAGAACGCCATGGCCACGGGCGGCGTGTTGCGCTTCACGCTGGACCTGATGGGTAAGCACCAGACCGGCAGCACGCCACCGGCCGAAGAAGACGCCGACATGGATAAGCGCATCAAGGAGGCCGAGCGCCGGGCCGCCGAAGCCACGAAGCGCGTGCTGGGAAAGGCCAAGGCCGCCTTCGACAAGAGGGTGCATGGGAAAGGTTAGTTTCCCCACGTTCTTCGCGCTGTGGGCCGAGGAACAGCGCTGGGACGTGCCCGACATCCACTGGCGCGCGGTGCACTGGCTTGAGAACCGCGAGCGCCTGGCGGTGCTGCGCTGCTTTCGCGGCTTCGGCAAGTCCACGCTGCTGGCCGTCTACAACGCCTGGCGCTACTACGACGACCCGACCTACCGCATCCTGCACCAGGGCGACCAGGACAAGACCGCGCACAAGACCAGCCGGGACACGAAGGCGGTGCTGGCGCGTCACCCTCTCACCCGCGACACCTTTGCCAACGGCATGCGTGGTGAGGCCTCTTTCTGGTGGGCGCCGGGCTCTGTGGACGAACGCAATCCGTCCATGCAGGCGGCCGGCATCACCAGCAACATCACTAGTTCGCGCTGCGACGAAGCGCAGAACGATGACGTGGAGGTGCCCAAGAACATCACCAACCCGGAGAACCGGGAAAAGATGCGCTACCGCCTGGGCGAGCAGGTGCACTGCATGGTGCCGGGCGCGCGGCAGCTGTTCATCGGAACGCCGCACACGCACGACTCCCTCTACGACGAAATGGAAGCCATGGGTGCTGACTGCCTGACCATTCGCATGTTCGCCCGAGAGCACCGCATTAAGAAGGCGACCAAGCGCGAATACGCGCTGCCATTCGTGCCCGAGTTCGTGCTGTCCGGCATCGGCAAGGGGGCCCGCGCGCTGAAGCCAGGCAAGGACTACACCATGCGCGGCCGCACCCTGGTGCTGGCCAGCGCCACGGGCGCGCTGATCGACTGCTACAGCGGCAGCAGCTGGCCCGAGCGCTTCACGCTGGAGGAGATGGAAAGCCGGCGCCAGCGCACGCGCACCATCAACGAGTGGGACAGCCAGTATCAGCTGCACAGCAAGCCAACCCACGATGTGCGCCTGAACCCTGACCGCATGGTGCCCTACGAGGTAGAGCCGGTCTGGAAGACGGCCAACGGGCAGGCCGTGATGCTGCTGGGCGGCGTGCGCATCGTGGCGGCCAGCTGCCGGTGGGACCCATCCAGCGGAAAGCTCAAGTCCAATGTGTCGGCCGTGGCCGTGGTACTGCAGGACGAGAGCGGCCGGCGCTACCTGCACCGCATCGTGCGCCTGACTGGCGATGTGGCCGAGTTCGACGCCGACGGCAAGACCATCATCGGCGGCCAGGTGCATCAGCTGGTGGATCTGGTGGAGTCGCTGCGGCTGCCGCGCGTAACCATCGAAACCAACGGCATCGGCAAGTTCTCGCCGGCCATCCTCAAGGGGGCGCTGAAGCAGCGCAAGCTGATCTGCGGCGTGGCCGAAGACATCAGCACCACGAAGAAGAACAAGCGCATCCTGGAAGCCATGGAGCCACTGCTGACCAGCGAGGATCAGCTGTGGGCGCATGTGTCGGTGCTGGACGGCCCTCTGCCGGCGCAGATGCGCGACTGGAACCCGGCCGTGCAGGAGCAGCCCGACGACTACCTGGACGCCGCAGCCGGCGCGGTATCCGAAACCCCCGAGCGCATCATGCGCGTCGTCGCTCCCGCTGACGGGATTCCGACCGGCACCCCGGCAGACAGTTGGCGCCCATCAAGTGGCGTGCACGAGATCGAACTAGAAACCGGGTTCATTGACTGAGAGGTGCGCGCCCTCACAGCGAGGCGCGCATGTCCGTCACAGCACAAACCCCCGTCAACAGCTACACGGCCAACGGCGCCACCACCGAATTCCCGTTCGCGTTCACGATCCTGGACAGCGCCGACCTCAAGGTCAAGGTGGCGGGGATCTTCAAGACCGAGGGCACCGACTACACGGTAACGGGTGTCGGCAACCCGAGCGGCGGAAGCATCATCTTCACGATGCCCCCGGACAACGGCCTGACCGTGCAGGCCTACCGCTCCACCCGCATCCTGCGCGAGACTGACTACCAGGAGAACGGAGACCTCCCGGCCAGCACCGTCAATCTGGACTTCGACCGCCTCTGGTACGCCCTGCAAGAGCTGCTGGCCGGCCTGTTCGGCGATGCGCCGACGCCGGGCGATGCCACCGACTTGCTGGCCCGGCTGATCAACCAGGCGAGCGCGCTGGATGGCGCCGGCATCGTGGGCTACAACCCCGCGCTTTCCTATGCCGCTGGCACCGTCGGCGCCGCGCTGCGCGCCACGGCTGGCGGCCCGGGCTTCATCCGCCTGAAGGCCGACGCCGGGTGTGTGGGCGACGGCGTGGCCGACGACACGACCGCCATCCGCGCGGCCATCGCTACCGCTGCAGAGGGCGCCACCCTGGTGTGCGATGGCCTGTTCCGCATCACCGACACCCTGGTGGTGAACAAGCGGGTCAGCTTCCACTGCTTCGGCGCCGATGCGGGTATCTTGGTGGAGGTGGGCACAGCCAAGGATGGCATCGTGTTCTACGGCACGAACCCCGTCTACCTGAACGGCTTGAACGGCCTATCGATCCAGCTGAACGTCTACGGCCGGGCCAACGCCTGCCGCGATGCGGTGGTGATGAAGCGCGTCGACCGCTCGCGCATCTTCCTCAACATCCGCGCGGGCGCGACCGACTACGGCCTGCGCATCCGCGGCTGCCTGATCAACAACTGGCACATCGAGAGCACGACCAACTATGCGCCGCCGATCAGTTCGTGGGGCACGCAGTACCACCACATGGTCGTCGAAAACTTCGGCGTGCCGCTGGTCGCCAAAGGCACGTGCTCGATCAGCAACGCGACGCCCGCGGTGTGCACCTTCACCAGCCACGGGCTGTCGGCAAACGACTGCGTGGTGTTCAACGGCACCGTGCCCAGCGGTGTGGTGGAGGGCAAGCCGTACTACGTGCTTTCCACCAGCCTGACCGCCAACACCTTCAAGTTCAGCGCCACCCTGGGCGGCACCGCGGTGAACACCACCAGCAGCGCCTCGCCCACGCTCAGCACGGCCTCGCCCGTGGCCACCAACACCAACCGCTTCTGGCTGAACCTGGAAGGCTGCCACGACGGCTACCTGCAGACGGCCATGCCGGGGGAAGGGCAGAACACCATCGCTGGCGAGATCGAGGGCCTGGCCGGCAATCCGTTGTACGTCGAAGAGTGCAAGGCCTTCCACTTCGGCGACGTGAAGATGGAGGCGAACGCGGGCAACTGCTTCATCCGCGGCGCCGAGTCGCTGCAGGTGGGCCCCGCGGTGCTCAACTACCCATCGGGCCCGGCCCTGCTGCAGCTGCGCAACTGCAAGGGCTACACCATCGACGGCTACTACGGTTCGCTGGACATCGACAACAGCAACCAGGGCGGCCGGATCGGCAATGTGGCCTCGCCGAACATCAGCAGCAACATCATTGCCGACCGATCGGCCGAGCAGAGCGCGCCCATCAGCAACGCGCTGGACACGACGGTGTTTGCGGGCGGTCCGGGTGCTTCGTCGATGGTGAACCTGTTCAGCAATCCGTACCTGGATCTGTGGGCGCAGTCGGGCAGCGGCGCACCGCCGATTGGCACGACGTCGCCGTCGGTGCTCGTGAACCGCGTCACCAGCCCGGTCTATCCGGGCAACCCGAATATCTACAGCTGCCGCGTCACGACCGACTCGGCCACCATCAATTCCGGCCTGGTGTTGGCACCCTCGTTCAACCCGATCCAGAACGACAACTACATCAGCGTGCTGGTGCCGGTCTATGTGGCCACAGGTCAGCCCGGCGTCTCGGTGTACTTGCACGATGGCGTGAACTACCACCTGATCTTCGCCGACACCACGACGAAGGATCAGTGGATGGAAGTGCGCGGGACCATCAAGCACATTGCGGGCAACAACTTCAAGATCTACATCGCCACCTGGAACGGCTCCGGCTATCCGTCAGGTGCACAGTTCTACGTCGGCGGCTGCAGCATGGTCTACGGCGCGGTGCCGCCCAAGACCATCGACGACAGCGGCCGGCGCCGGGCCAACATCATCAGCGTGACGACCTACGCGCCCGACTTCGTGGGCCAGATCGCCAAGACGGGAGCCGGCGACCTCTATATGGCCAAGGACACCTCGGCCAACACCGACTGGCTGAAGATCTCGCCGTGATGCCATGCGCGCCGCCCTGGTCCTGGCCCTGCTGATAACCGCCTGCGGTGGGGGCGGCTCGCCTTCGGCCAGCAGCACCAGCACCGGACCGGCGCTGTTCGGCTGGTGGGGTCTGGGCAACGGCTTCAACAACCATTTGCAGGACGGCGCGCCGGGCAACCTGGCACCCGTTCAGGGCCGCGACGTTGCCGAGACGGTGGCTCTCGTGGACGAGGCGCAGGCGATGGGCTACAAGCCCGTCGTGATGCTCTGGGCGATGCTCTGGCAAGGCCAGCCCACCCTGCGGCCCGACTGGCGCGAGCAGCTGCAGGCCCTGCGCGCGGCGGTGGATGGCAAGGTCGTTGGGTTCTATGTGGATGATGAGCCCGGCCTGAATCACCACGCCTACGAGGATGTGGCTGCCGTCGCCGCGGCGCTGCCGGCCGACAAGCTGGTGATGCTGTCGCTGAGCAGGCCCGAGGTCGATGCAGGCATGCCAGTGCCGGCCGCGGTCAACCTTCTGGGCGTCAACCTCTACAGCGGCCACGGCGACACGCCGGACAACGCGTGGTCCCGGCTCTCCAACCTCGCCGCGTACAGGCGCCGCATGTTCCTCAACCTCGACGCCTGGGCACCGCTCCCGCCTGGTGGCTGCAGCCAGGTAACCGAGGCCAGCCAGCGCGCCAGCGTGGCCATGAGCGAGGCCCTGCTGGCCTGGGCCCGCGGCCGCACCGATGTGCATGCCGTGCTGGCATTTCTATGGCAACGCGACACGCCCGGCCAGGTCTGCGGCGCGAGCGAGCTGCCCATCATCAAGCAGTACCTGGCCGGCGTGGCCGACTCCATCCTGAAAGACCAGTAGACATGCGCCACCTTCTCGCCCTCATCTTAGCCCTGGCCATGTCCAGCCCAGCAGCAGCGGCAGACGCCTCGCGCGGCCCGCTGGACTACCCGCTGAAGCAGTACGGGCTGATGCTCGGAATCGCCATTCTGGGCGGCGTGGTGAGCTGGTACGGCAAGGTGCGCAGCGGCGCAATCCAGGCCGTCTCGGTCATGCAATTCGTCGGCGAGATCTGCACCAGCGCCTTCGCCGGGCTGCTGGCCTTCTGGGTAGCTGAGTGGGCCGGCACCCCGGCCATGCTGCAGGCAGCTCTGGTGGGAATCGCCGGGCACATGGGCACCAAGGCCATCAGCGCCTTGGAGGAATTCGCGCAGCAGCGCCTGAACCAGAAAGGCCAATCATGATCACCCTCTCCGACTACTTCATGGGCCGGCGCGAGCAGTACCCGCTGCAGTGCTCGACCGAGATCGAGCGCAACGCGGTGATGATCGTCGGCCTGGCCAATGCCTTGATGACCCAGGCCGAGACCTACGGCGTGCGCTTCCAGATCAATCCACGCACCGGCAGCTTCGTCAGCAGCGGATGGCGGCCGGCTTCGATCAACGAACAGACGCCCGGCGCGGCCGTGAACTCGAAGCATATGACCGGCCAGGCGGTTGACCTGTACGACCCTGACGGCGAGTTGGACGACTGGCTGATGACCGGGGAAGGCCAGGCGGCGCTGACGGCGATTGGGCTGTGGATGGAAAACCCGGGCTCGACCAAAGGCTGGTGCCATGTGCAGTCCATTCCACCGCGGTCTGGTAAGAGGGTGTTCTATCCATGAGCATCCTCTACCAGGCGCTGATCAGCCTTGCCCTGATCGTCGGCGCGTACCTCTACGGCAGGCATGACGGCAAAGCCCTGGCCGAAGGCGAGTCCGCGGTCGCAGAGCGCGTGGCGGGCACTGCTGCACTGGCTGCGCGCGAATCGGCGGCCAGTGCCATTGCCGCCATCACGGTGCGCCACACCACGATCCAGAATCAACTTGAGAGAGAGGTGCGCAATGTCCCGGTCTATACCTCTGCTGATTGCCGCCTCACTCCTGACAGCGTGCGCCACCTCAATGCCGCCCTTGCCGGCGAGGGACCGCAGCCTGGTGCTGCAGAACTGCCCGCCTCTGGCGCCTCTCGCTGACGACTCGTTCGGCGGCGTGGTGCTGAAGCTCTCCGAGGTGGCCGGGCAGTACCACCGATGCCGGGCGGCTGCTCTGGCTGATCGGTGACGGCCTCTAGATCCTGTCTAACTCCAGCCCCCGCACCGTGGGGAAGAAGCTGCAAAAACGCAGATTTGCGAATTAGACAAATCGCCCGCAAACCCGCGCCAATCCTAGATTGGCGTACTGCCTTCTAAGCAGCAGCGCAATCAGTTTTCTCCTATGAAAAGTGATGTACGCTGTCTAAGTATCGTGGTTTTTGTCTAAGTTTCTCAGCCTGCCCATAGCTCAACTGGATAGAGCAGCGGCCTTCTAAGCCGCAGGTTCCGGGTTCGATTCCTGGTGGGCAGGCCATCACCTCGACGGCTTCACGCGCTTGTGATACTTGCCCTCGACGTAGTGGCGGGTCATGCCTTCTGACTTGTGGCCGAGAAGCTTCTGGGCGGCCTTGATGTCTTCCTCGCCCTCGTCATCAAGCAGCGCATCCACACCGGCCCGGCCGCGCAGATCGTGGATGTTGAGGTCTTCGATGCCTGCTCGCTCGCATAGGCGCTCCCAGCTGCTGCGCAGTCCGCCGTAGGTGTACCCGGTTCCGCGTTCTGACTTCAGGACATGGCCGATCTTGTCCCCGTTCTTTCCGCAGGCCGCGATTGCAGCGCGCAGGGCAGGGGACCACTTCACCAAAAGCTTTGTGCGGCCCTGGCCCTTACCCTGGTCAAACAGTATCCCGGCGGGCGTTACATCCTGCCAGCGCAGCCGTATTACGTCGCCGATTCTCTGGCCGGTGAGCATGGCCAGCTCGATCATCTGCACCAGTGCCCGCCCATTGCGCGGCTGCTTCAGGGCTGCAGACTTCAGCGCCGAAACCTCCGCGTCGGTGACGACACGATGCCGACCAGGCGTCTTCCGGCGCGGCACGTCGTCCACGGGGTTTGCGCCGTCCCGTAGCCCTTCCAGGGCCGCAAATGACAGCACCTGGCGCAGCATGGTTCGGTGCAGGTTATAGGTTCTGGCCTGCTTGGTGAATGCCTTCAGGTATGAGGCGCATAGTGGCGTTGTCACCTGGGCCGGGCGGATCTCGTCAAACTCGCCCGCCATGTGATCTGCGATGCGCTTCTGATCGTCCTTGGTCTTCTCTGCCGACCAGTCGCCCGACTCGACCTTGCTGTCGTACCAGCGAGAGATCACGGCCGGCATCCGATCCTTGACCACATCAGCATCAACGAAGGCGGCCAGCGCCCTGTACATGGCAGGAAGCCCGTCCTTCTCCGCGCACAGGCGCACCCATTTGTTTTCGAGTGTGACCAAGTAGTAGGCGCTGTGCTTGAGGTAGACCCTCGGCGGGAGGCCTGAGTTCTTGCGGATCATGCTGCTGTGCGGAGCTTTCGTTGCGACCTAAGAAGGGGCGTGTCATTGGCGGCTGGTGCTTCCCGGCCAGCGCAGACGGACTCAAAGTGTGCGCGCTCGAGCACGACAGCGCCAGCGACATTGCGGCGGGCCCTGTAGAACCCCTGCTTTCGAAGGGCCTCGAGCTGTGCGGCCGGCTGGATGTAGCCGGTCAGCTCCTTCAGTTCTTCCGGGCTGAGTGTCAGGCTCATGCGCTCATCCTTTCCGAGGCTGGCAATTGATCGTTGGCCGAAACCTGCTTCCACTCGCCATCTGTCAGGCCTCGGTCGTTCAGGTAGACGGCGGTCATCTCGGCATCCTTGTGGCCGAGCAAGGTCTGCACAGTGGCGGCGGCCATGCCCTCGGCGATGTAGGTCCGGGCGCTGAGCGAGCGCACCTCGTGAAGTGATGGCCACTCGTATTGCTTGTAGGCGTCCTTGCCGCAGGCCTGCACGATGAGTTCGCGGAAGCGTGCCGACAGGCTGGACATCTCGATGGGCTTGCCGTTTGCCTTGCGCAGCAGCGTGTCGCCCGGGGCGCCGATGCCGCGGCAGTGCTCGATCACCTCGCCGAGCGTCATGCCGGTGCACTGCAGGCGCAGCGTGAGCGGGATAGCCACGCGGGCGCCGGTCGGCTTGCCGGCCTTCTTTTGCTGCTCGACCCTCAAGCAGCCGTCCACCACATCATCGAAACGCATCTTTGCCAGGTCGGCGCGGCGCTGGCCGGTGGCCAGGGCCAGCAGCAGCATCGCGGGCACCCAGCGCTGCCGGCTGTGCCTGGCGAGGTTGAGCATGGCCTGCCATGTGTCCAGCGTCAGCCGCTTGCGCAGCCCGGGTGCCTTGGGGCGCTTGACGTGGGCGGCCGGGCTGGACTCGGCGGCGCCGTTGGCTATGGCCTCCACGTAGCAGTCCCTTAACTCACCCAGCACGCGGACGGCGGTGTGCGGGCTCCACTGCTTGAGCGCGGTGGAGATGTCGACCGGGCGCACCGCGCGCAGCGGCATCGAGCCCCAGGCTGACTCTATGTGGTTGATCGACGTGGTGCGGTTCTTCAATGTCTGCGCGTGGTAGCCGCGCTGGCCGATGATCGTGCGGTAGGTCGCCAGCCACTCGGCCATGGTCGGGCCGTTGACCGGCGCCGGGTCGTTGGCGGCCGGCTTCGAGACGGGCTCTCCTGCGGGCAGTTGCATCACGGCGAGCTGCTGCAGGGCCTGCTTCAGGAGCTTCTTGATCTTGCGTTTTTTCATGGGTGTGTGGTTGTTCTGTTCTGTCGGCAGAGGTATGGGAAACCTCAGAACGGCGCCGGCCCGGCAGCGTCGGAGTCCTTGCGAAGCCCGCACTTTCCGCAGATGAACTCGCCCCGTCGCAGCGCTTCCACCTCGGCCTGCAAGCGACGAAGCACGGTTAACGCCTCTTCCAGGTTCACACGGGCGCCCGAGTCCTCGTGCCAAATCAGGTCTAGTGCTGCGGCCAGCCGTTCGGCGTCCGGGGTTTTCTTGAGGGTCATTGCGTTCTCCGTCGGCAGGGGATGGGATCAGGCGTCGGCTTCGGTTTCCAACTCGGCCTTGACGCGGACAAGCGCGTCCATCAGCCAAGCCAGGTCGGTCGCGTCAAATTCAATGCCGTGGCCGTGGCGCTCGAACTCAATCACTGAGCCCTCCAGGCGCACGGCTGACTCGACGCCGCTGTCGTCGGAGTAGCGCTTCTCGAAAGCGAGCTTGGTTGCTCTCATCGTGTCGTCCTTGGCTGGGTTCGTGGGCTTGGGTCAGCGAGCGTCGCGCGAGATGCGAACCTCATTCCGGCAAGCCGCGTCCACACGGTTCGGCCGAAAGAGGGCGTAGACCATCTCTACGCTAGAGAGTCCGCCGTGAGGCTGGCAGTCGGCTTTCGCCTGCTCGTACTGGGCCGGCGTTGCAGGCGCTCTTTGGGAGTCGCAGCCGGCAAGCAGCGAGATGACCAGCAGGATGGAGATGCGAAGTGGGTTCATGTCGATGTCCGGCAATGAAGTATTGGATTCAGGCCAGCTGGGGGTCGGCGAACGTCACCGGCACCACGCGTGCGCGGAAGCCCTGGGCGTCGATCAGTTCGCGCTTGTGCGCGACGGCGAACCGGCGCTGCGAGTTGGGCCAGACGGCGGGCAAGATGCCAATACCAGCACAAGCCAGGAACTCGCTGCCGTCGTCGCGCTTGATGGCAACGGCCCAGCCGCGGCGCACATGACCGAGGCGACGCGGGCAGTCAGCCGCGTGGCCGCCGCGCAGGTCGCGCTCGCAGATGCCGCATTCGATGCTCATGGCTGTCCTTTCAAGGTGCGACCGGCAAGGCTAGGAGCGCCACCGTGGGACGCCTGAAGATCAGCGCCGCACCACGGGCAGAAGTTGAAGATCAAGCCCTTCTGGTGCGTGCTGGTCTTGGCGCCGAACATCGTGCGAGAAGGCTTGCCGGTCTTGATGTTGGTCAGTGCCCAGGAAAAGATGCCGGTGCGCTTGGTACTCGGCCGCGGCGGAGAGCCGTATTCGGTCGCGTTTGCCAGCGTCTTGCACGGCCTGACGTGCAGACCCTCGACGGTGCATTTGTCGGTCATGGCGTTGTGCCCTGTGAGGGGATTGAATTTCCGGTGGCCTTGGCGATGGCGGAATTCATCAGCCGAAAGGCCTCGTCACACAGGTCGATTCGTTCCCGGAAGCTGATGGCGTGATCCTTCTCGCGCTGATCCCACTCGGCGAGTTTCTGGCACGCCTCCAGCAGCTCAGGAGCGGCGGCGATCAGGCGGGCGTTGGCAAGGGCCTCGCCGGCTATGGGGCGTGCGTAGGCCAGCGCGACTAGGGTGCCCTTAGCATTCACAACCGCGATGTCGCCGTTGTGGCAGCAGCGGGCAGCCTCAGGTTTAACCAAGAGCGGCCCCAACGTGTGCGGTGCGGCGCTCATGACTGGCTCCCTTGTACCGGTACATGGGAACGTTCGCGGGCAAGACTCCGCTCGACAATTTCCTGCTCGGTTGTCGGCCACAGACCGACGCGGCGCATCCGTGCTTCGATCTCTCGCTCGTTTGCAGTCTCGGCAACCCATTGCCCGTAGAACCATATCGACGCGAGGATTTCGCAGATGGCGCGTTCATCCTGTACTGCGGCACATGGGACGGCATGCACCGTGGGCACAGGGGCGTCAGGAAACAACTCCTTCCATCGCTCGATCATGTGGTCAAGCCCGCCAGTGCATGCCGCCTGGATAACGTTGCGCAGGCGGTTGATTTCAACTGCGTGGTCTGGGATGTCAGGGACCGAGCAGGGTCCGCCCATCCAGTCCTTGTCGCCACACTTCACGCAGCGCTCACCAACGTCATCCCAGCGATGTGCAGGCGCGGGGGATTGGATGCCGGGCTCGTAGACCGGGATGATGCGCAGGGCCGTGTCACGGTAGACGCCCGCGAGCGTCTTGCTGAACTGCCACTTGAACGGGCCTTCGGGGCCAGTGTGCTCGCTCAGGTAGCCGAGAGGCGTCCCCTTGGGCTGGGCCTCGAAAGCCTCAATGGCGGCGCGGTAGCTCTTGGCGTCACCGCCGAGCGCTTCGATGTAGTTCGCAGCGGCCAGGAGTTGGAAAGCGAGGTCGGGTAGCCCATGTACCTCTGCTGCCTTGGGCTGGGGCTGGGCGAGGTGCTGCTGCTCTGCCCATCGCACAGCGGCTTTCCACGCCTCGTAGGCATTGCCTCCGCCGCACGCGCACCACCCCTCCTCGATCTGCTCGTCTGTCAAAGCCACCTCTGCTGGGGATTGGGTTTGTTCGCGGCTCATCCCTCAACCCCCGCAATCTCCTCCTGCGCCGCGGCGAACAGGTCGCCCGCGTCCGGGTGGTCAGCCTCGAATGCCTCCACGCTGCCGTCGATCGCCTCGGGCTTGGGCTCGGGCGCCAGCAACTGGATCTGCGCTTCCTGGCCGATCTTCATGCCCAGGCGGCCCAGGTAGGTCGCGTCCACATCCGAGGTGCTGACCATGAAAGTCAGCTCGCAGCTGCCGCCTTGGAACGGCTCTAGGTGGAACTTCTTGACCGTGCAATCGTGCAGGTCGATCAGGCCTTCGTCGTCGTCGGCAATGCCGTATTCGACGCACAGCCGCCAGCCCTTCAACTCGGGCATCTTGAGCTTGATGCGCTCCAGCGCGGTGGTGCGAAGCAGCGGCGTCACGTCCATGCCTTCCAGCTGCTCCTGGCCCTCGGGCGCGGTGTACAGCGCATGGCGCAGGCCGGGCTGCATCAGGTCAAGGATCGTGTTCGGGCCGGTGATCTTCAGGTGCAGGCTGATGGCCGGCACTTTCTCGTCGCCATGGTTCTCGGTACGGGTATTCAGGCCGGTGATGATGGCGGTGGTTTTATCGGTGATCTGGAACATGGCAGGACTCCTGAAATATCGGGCGGAATAAAACGGGGCTCGGGTTGTGGAAGCGGGCCCGCAGGCCCCTTGCGTCAGACCTTCCAGGCCAAGTCGTACAGCCGCTGCAGCTCGGCGTAGTCCTCGGCGCTCAGCACGCCGCGCGCTTCGTCCAGCACCAGGCCCGCGGTCTCGGCAGAGGTGGCGCCGTCGATGTCGTCGGTGTATTCGTTGAGGGTGCGGGCGGGAGTGGTGTTCTCTGTCTTGGCGGGGGCCTTCAGTGCAGCCACGCGCGCCGCGTAGGCCTCGCGTGCACGCTGAATCGCGGTGGCGTTCGTCAGCTTTTCAGCCAGCGCGCGCGCAGCTGCCATTGATGCCCTGTTGGTCGCAGCATCAATGGCGGCCAGCACGCGCTCAAGGGTGATGCCGCGCAGCACCTGGATGGTGTGCTGGGCCTTCTTGCCCTTGGTCAGGGTAAGCGAAACATTGATGTCGCGCTCGATGTCCGACAGGTGGCTGATGCGGATTCCGCCCACCGACATGCCGCCGTACTTCACGGCCTCATCGTTGAACAGGGTCATGGACTTGCCGACCCACTGCCGGCCGTCTTCGCCCCAGGCAAAGATCAGCACTTTTCGCATGGTCTTGCAGGGCTTGTAGGGCCGGCCGGCTTCGCCTTCGTAGTGGACGATGATGGGCTGTTCGTCGCTGCTGCCCACGCGCACATCGGTGACGGTGATGGTCAGATCGCCGCCCAGCAGTTGCTCGGCGTTGAGCTGGTCGGACTTGGGCACGATGGTGCTGCGCAAGTTGGAAACTTCATGCATAGGTGATCTCCATTTCTTCGGGAGAATTGGTCATGTAGGAGGGGAGTGCCAGCAGCTGCATGCCGCGGGCATAGCCCGGCCACACGCCCGACTTCTGGCAGTCGGCATAGGTCTGCACCAGGGCCAGGCACTCTTCGCGGCCGAGAGACATCGCCTCGTCGTTCAGCACGTAGGTCTGGGACACGTGCGGCCATTCGGTCTCGACAGCACCGAACACGAAGGCCAGCACACGCTCACCAGTGCAGCGCTGGTAGCCATCGGAGTAGAAGGCGGCCTGGCGGTAGTAGCCCTTGCGGCCGACTTGCTTGGAAAACTCGCGCTCGCTGGCATCGCTGTATGTCTTGCCGTCGAACAAGATCACGCCGCGGCGGCGGCCGTTCTCGATCACCGGGTGCACCCAATCGGCGCGGAACCGGCACAGCACGCCTGTAGCTTCGTCGATCCAGTAGCCAGACACCTCGGGGTCGCCCAGGCTCAGAAGTTCCGCCATGTCTGGGTTTTCGCGTACCTTTGAACGCAAGCTCTCAGCCTGCAGATAGGCGGCGTCCTTCTGGTCCTGCTGGATGCACTCCAGCCCCGGGTGCGCCTCGCTGAATTCCTTCCAGGCCTTCGTGTTCCGGTTGACGCTCGGGCCCACCGGATAGCGCTTGTCGAACTCGGCAGGCTCCAGCAGCGCGCAGTGCATCAGCGAGCCTTCGAGCTGGCCGCCCTTTGTGACTTCGGCAGGCCGGCGCGGGTCCAGCTTCTTGCCGTAGTAGTGCGCCGGGCTCTTGGCCAGCAGAGACAAGCCGCTGTTGCTCAGCCCCGGGCCCGAGTGGTAGGCCTCGTTTTCCAGGCCGTACACCAAGCCCAGCGGCATTTCGTTTCGCGCGTTCATACGATCCTTTCGATCCAGCCGGCCACGACTTCGATCAGCCCATCCGCGCCGCTGCACAGCACGACGAAGGCCACCAGGGCGGCGTTCTTGATGCGGTCCATCACGACGCACCCCACAGCAGCCGGGCAGCGCAAGCCAGGGACAGCATCACCACCACGGCCCAGGTGAACGTCGGTTCGCGGCGAAGCAGCCGGCGCTCGATGGCCGTCAGCGGGCCCAGGCGGCGCTTCGGTGCCGGCTCGTGCTCGAAGCCGATGCCGGACACAGCGCTGGCGGCCTCGGTTGGCGCGCTGTAGGTGCCATTGCTGTCCGCAATGACGGCGGCCACGTGCAGGCGCTTTTCCAGCATGCGGCGGTCCAGGTCTTCGCGGTCCAGCCGGCCGACGCGCACGGCGTGCTCGCCCATGTCGTCCATCATTTCGGCGCCGGTCTGCTGGTTCCACATGCGAGGGGCGGGGATGGGGTGGTCGGCGCTCATGACTCCACCCCGCTCGCCATATCGCCCGCGTGGTAGTTCGCATGGATGGCCGACACAAAGCCCACCCACACCACAGCCCGGTGCGTGACCTGCTCGCCGCGCGCAGCAGCGGACACGATGCTCAGCAGGTCGCCAAGCGCCAGGTCGCCATGGCTGCCGGCGAAGAGGTCGGAGAACAGATCCACGACGCTCATCTGCTGCGTGCCGCCCAGCTTGTCGGCATAACCCGGCGTGCTCACCAGGGCTTTGCGCAGGTCCGGGGCCGCCAGCGCGTTACGCAGCTCGTTGGCCAGCAGGATGTAGCAGGCCTCTTGCGTGGCCTGGGCCTTCTCGATTCGGTCGGCGGCGCGGTTCTCGGCGCGGCTGACGAGGCAGGGGATGGCGGCGTTCATGCTGCCACCTCATCCGCGACGCGTGCCGGTGACCACACGCCGGTTTCAACCAGGCGCAAGAAGCGCTGAGCAAACCCGTCCCTGGCAGCGTCCCTGGCAGCGGCCCTGGCAGCGTCCCAGGCAGCGTCCCAGGCAGCGGCCCTGGCAGCGGCCCAGGCAGCGGCCCAGGCAGCGGCCCTGGCAGCGGCCCAGGCAGCGGCCAACTCATCATCAGTTGCAGTGCCCTCGGCATGCTGGCGTGCAACCACGAGCGCTTGCAGGCTGCGCTCATCGGTCATCAGGTGCTTGACCGTCTCGGCGCAGTCCACTGCGAAGTGGCGCCACAGCGATGCGTGCTGGGGCTCGGCCCGGCAGCACCACAGCGCGTCGTCGAGGCCGTTGCTTTCCAAGATCACCGAGAACGGCAAGGGCTCGTCGTCGGCCTTGGTCTTGCCCAGGTGCTTGAGCAACTTGGCCCAGCCCTCCGAGCACGGCGAGTGCTCGCGGATGCGGTTCAGGGTCGTGGTGATCGGCCCGGCTTGTGTCTCTGTATGTCCCATCGCTGTCCCCTTGGGGTGGTGTCGATGGGTTGAATACTCACACATGTGTGTGAGACTGTCAACACAAATGTGAGCGGTTGGTGTGAGTGTCCCTAGGTTGAGGCGGAAAAAAGCCCGCTCGTGGCGGGCTCATATGGGGCGTGCTGGCCTACCGCTCGACCACGATAGCCTCAGCGGTGCACGTGATGCTTTCCCAGCAGTTATAGGTGGTGGTCGTGCCACGCGGATGGTCGCACTGCAGGTTTGTGATCCCGTTCGCCCCCAGTTCAAGCGCCCAGTATCTGGCCTGGGAGACTGCATTGGAGCGCGTCGCCGCGTGGTCCCATACCTTGTTCTTGCACGAGATCCCTTCCACCAGGTTCAGCACCCGGAACTTCGTGCCCTGAAGTTGGGCCTGGTTGTAGATCTGGATGGCATCAACCGCCTGCCGCTTCTGAGGCGGAATGGTGTCCATGTCGACGACTGGAACCATGGCTCCACAGCCGGCAAGCAAGATCGCAGATAGGCCGAAAAGCTTGTGATTCTTCAAAGGTCTGCCCATCCTTTCTCAGGAACGCGGAGCACAGCAACGACCTCAAGGTCGTGCGTGTCACTTCGCAGGCTTCGGTAAGCCTCATTGAGGGCATGCGCCACCCATACTCCGGCAGCCGGCCCCTCTCTGTACTGCCTGAAATACAGGCCGCCTTGGCCATCCCGGACGATCACGCCATCACCGAAACGGGGTTCGACATCGCTCCGAAAGTACAGCTCCTCACCCTTGCGAGCCCTTGGCGCCATGGCGTCGTCAGGTGCGATCGCAAGGAAGGAAATGGAAAGCGCGCCTTTTTGGTCTTCGCTCATCAACTGCTCCCAAGTCATTGGAGCGACAGTTTGCAAGCGCGACTCGCTCATTTCATGAGCTACCCCCTCACTCAATGGGGAGGGGTTAGCCTGATGGGTTGCTGGCACACCCTTGGCCAGCCACTCAGGTGATACCCGCAGCACACGCGCCAGGTCCAGCAAGTCGCGCGGCTGTTCTCGTGTTCCCGCTTCCCAGTTTCCGACAGCGCCCGGCGACACGCCTGCAGCGCGCGCAAGTTTGGCCTGGCTTGAAAAGCCCGCAGCGATCCTGGCCGCCTTCAATCGTTCTTGGAATGTACTCACGGCCGTGATTTGCGCATGTTCTTGCTTCACGCTGGTGAGTGCGTTATGCTCACGACCGTGAGTAACGGAGTGCGCTGATATGCAAGCCCTTGAACGTGCAATCGAAGTCGCCGGCAGCGTCGTTGCCTTGGCCTCAGCCATCGGGGTCTCCGAGAGCGCGCCGCATATGTGGCGTAAGCGCGGCAACGTCCCCGCCGAATACTGCCCAGCCATCGAACGCGCCACCAAGGGCGCAGTGCGCTGCGAAGACCTGCGCCCCGATGTGGCGTGGGACGTGCTGCGCGAGCAGGCCGCCTGAATGTCTCCGCAGCTGCAACCAGCAAAGGCACGCGCAAGCGTGGGGAGCAGCTGCATTGCCTCGGCCTGCAAGGGCCGGGGCTTTTCTTTTTCGTTGGTCGGTTCGCATGGTGTTTTTTTTACGCCGCTGAGCCGCACAACGCCACACAACGAAGTTGCGGAGGGTTGAGCAATGCAGCTTGGCATACCCGTTGAAGTGAGCCCGGTCGAGATCTCGCGCGAGTCCAGCCTTGGCGGTGCGATCGGCCTGTGCGCCAAGGCAGCAGGCCTGGAGCCGAAGCAGATCCAGGACAAGCTGAAGTTCGACAAAGCCCAGTGGTCTCGCTGGGAGTCCGGCCAGGAAGGCGTGATGTGGCCAAAGCTGATCACGCTGATGGACCACTGCGGCAACGATGCGCCTCTGCTGTGGATGAACTATGCCCGCGGCTATGACCTGGCCAGCCTACGCAAGCGTGAGACCGAGTTGCAGCGCCAGGTGCGCCTGCTTACCGAGGAAAACCAGGCTTTGCGGCGCGTGATGTTGGGGGCTGCAGCTTGACCCACTCCGACGCCTGGAGCCAGTACGAGGCCCGCAAGGCCGCCTGGCTCGCCCAAAACCAAAACGCTACGCCCGAGCAGATCGAGCGGGCGCTGCAGAAGATCGCGGAAGGGCTGGGAATCTGATGAGCACCGACTGGATCAAGATGCGCTGCGACCTGCGCACCCACCCCAAGGTGGTCCGAATGGCAGGCGCATTGAATGCGGACAAGTTGCGTGTGGTCGGCGGCCTGCATGCCGTCTGGTCCATCTTCGACGCGCACTCAGAGGACGGAATCCTCGATGGCTATACCTTCAAGGCCATCGACATCGAGCTGGGCTGGAAGGGCTTCGCCCAAGCCATGAATGCTGTCGGATGGCTTGATTACGTGGATGGCCAAGGCCTCACAGCCCCCAGATTCGAAGAACACAACGGCCAGACAGCAAAGCGCCGGGCACAAGAAACCGAGCGCAAAAGGTTGGAGAGGGACGCGGAAAAGAACGCTAAGAAAGCCGGACAACTGTCCGCATCCGATGCGGACAAAAGCGTGACCAGAGAAGAGAAGAGAAGAGAAGAAGAAATACAGGAGAGACCGCGCCGCGCTTCGCGGCTGCCTGCCGGCTGGGAGCCTTCGGCGGATCTCGCCCTGTGGGCTCGCCAGGAAAGGCCGGATCTGGACCCCCTCAAGACCCTGGACCGATTCCGCGACTACTGGACCGCCAAGGCCGGGAAGGACGGCACGAAGCTCGACTGGGACGCGACCTACCGCAACTGGGTGAGGGCCGAGAAAGCCCAGCAGCACGGCAGGCCAAACGGCCACAGCGGCGATATCTTCGGGGAGGGCCAGTGATGCGCGGCCACCAGCCCTTGATCGCCATGCGACTGCGCGGTAAGTGCCCAGCCGGCGCCGTGGTCACGGTCGGCACCGATCCGACAAAGGCCTGGGCCGACTGGCCGACATCGAACCCTTGGGCCGTGATCGCCCACCTCGAAATCCCCGAGCGTGACCGCTTGAGCGCGCTGGCAGCCGATCTTCGATGCCTCGTCGGCTTGGTGGTGCAGGTGGTCGGACACGACCAGGACCGCACCTCAGCCGTGGCTCAGATGGCCATGGAAGCCGGCGCAAAGCGCGTGTTCGTCTTCACCCACAACCCCCAAACACACGCGGTGGAAGCCGCGGCGTACATCACCGAGGACATGCAGCAATGGCAGGCCTTCTAAGCCCCGACGAGATTGATTTCAGCGCCCACATGCGGGCAACCGACTGCAAGGCCAAGGTGCGCGCAGCCAGCGCGTTCACCGACGACCTGCTGGAGGCTTTCAGCGAGCGTGGCCGCAGCAAGCGTGCGCCTTCGATGTTCACCAGCAGGCTGGGCCAGAAGCTGCAGTTCCGGCCTGGCGAGGTGACGGTGTGGGCCGGCTACAGCGCGCACCGCAAGAGCACGTTTCTCGGCCAGGTCAAGGCCGAACTGATGCACCAGGGGCAGCGCTGCCTGGCCAACAGCTACGAAATGATGCCGCACCAGACCCTGGCGCGCATGGCCCGGCAGACGACAGGCGGCAACCAGATCGGTCCGACCACGCTGCAGCGCTTCATGGACTGGACCGACGGCCGGCTATGGATCTTCGACCACATGGGCCGTGTGAAGCCGGCGCAACAGCTGGCAGTGCTCCAGTACTTTGCCGACGAACTGGAGGGCCAGCAGGCCTTCATCGACTCGATGCAGTTCGTGTGCGAGTCCGAAGAGAGCATCGACGAGCAGAAGCAGTTCATGACCGACCTGGTGCGCATGGCCATCGAGACCGGCCTTCACATCCATCTGGTCGCGCACTGCCGCAAGCCCACCGGTGGGGATGAGTCCAAGCCGCCGACAAAGCACGACATCCGCGGCACCGCAGCGATCGGCGACCAAGCGGCCAACATCGTCACGGTCTGGTACGACCGGGCCCGCCTGGTCAGGCTGGAGCGCAACCCGAGCGACGAGGCGGAACTTTCCAAACCCGCGGCTCTGGTGACGGTGGAGAAGCAGCGCAATGGCGCATGGGAAGGCCGGCTGGAATTCTGGCAGGACGAGGCCTCCATGCGGTTCATGGACAAGCGGGGGATGCCCGTCGAACCCTGGCCGCTTGACGCGCGCGCGCATTTGGAGCTGCAGCCATGAGCAAGACCCGCAACAGCAACAAGGGCATGCGCCTGCAGCGCTCGATCAAGACCGTGGACGAACTCAAGGCCCGCTGCGATGTCAACGAGTTCACTGACTGCTGGAACTATCGCGGCTCGCAGTTCGACGGCACGCCGCATATCTGGGTGCAGCTGGACAACGGCAAGTGCAGCCAGGTCAAGGGAGGGCGAGCGGCCTACATCATCGCCAACGGTCATGAGCCGGCGCCGGGCCTGCAGGTCTATCGCTACAAGTGCCACAACAAGATGTGCGTGAACCCGGAGCACTGCAAGGCCATGACGAAGGCCCAGATCGGCGCCCTTATCGCCAAGGAAGGCGTGCACAAGGGCAGCCCGAAATACCTCGTGTCCAACCGGATCAAGGCGCTCAAACGTGCCCTGGTGGCTCCTGACTTGGTGCGGGACATCAGGGGCAGCAGCGACAGCGTTTCCGAGTGCTCGAGGCGCACCGGGGTTGCTCACCAAACGGTGAGTGCAATCCGCAAGGGGCAAACCTACCTGGATGCCGCCTTGAATTCCAGCGTCTTCAACTGGAGGCCAGCATGAGCGCCGACAACGACATGCGCGACCAGCCTCCGCAGATGCAGCCGCGTGGCCAGGGCCACATGAGCCTGTTCCTCTGCGGCGAGTGCAACGGAGCAAAGCCGCTGATGGGCCGTCGTCTGCGCTTCGTGCGCAAGGTCGGCATGCGGGTGTACGTGTGCGCCGCTTGCAATGCGGCGATGTTGAAAGCGAGGGCAGCATGATCAGCTTCACCGTCCCCGGCCAGCCCCAGGGCAAGGGCCGCGCCAAGATCGTCAAGATTGGCGGTTTCTCACGCATGGCCACGCCGGCAAAAACCGTGGCCTATGAGGGCCTGGTGGCGCACGCTGCTCAGCACGCCATGAACGGCCGGCCGCTGCTTGAAGGCCCCGTGTCCGTGCTCATGGTCATTCGCTGCCAGATCCCGGCCAGCTGGTCGCAGAAGAAGCAGCGCGAGGCCGGCGATCTCGAATCGTTCATCAGGCCCACCACGAAACCCGACATCGACAACGTGGTCAAGGCCATCTTCGACGGCTGCAACGGCGTTCTGTGGCGCGATGACGTGCAGGTGGTCGACCTCCGGGTGCGCAAGCGCTACGACTTCAACCCTGGCGTGTATGTGGAAGCGATCGAGATCCCCACGCAAGCGGCATCGACTCAGCGAGAACTGCAGGGAGCGTAGCAATGGACTGCACCGACTGCACCACCGCCTCCCAGCGCGATCACCACGGGTTCAAAGCCGGCTGCCCCGGTTGCTGCGCCAGAGCCATCTCGCGCGGCCTGAACTACTTCGAATCCCTCAAGCAGGGCCAGCAGACCCGCCGCTATCGCGCCGAGCTGCAGCAGTTCGGTATGACGCACCAACAGGTTCTGGACGCTGCCAAGGCTGATGTGATGCGGCGGGAGGTGAAGCCTTGAGCGTCACATGCAAGCCCGTCGGGCGCGGCAACTGGTCGCCCCTGGTGCTGACCTACGCCGGCCCGCAGATGGCGCCCTTCGTCGTGCGCGTCGGCGAGCAGTTCAACCTGGCCGGCATCGTCTGGCGTGTTTGCAAGGTGGAAGCGTGAACCAGCCCAACCTCACCCTGACCCGCACGCGCCGCATCGACTGGGCGCGCATCCTCGAAAACCTGCAGAAGGCCGGCATGTCAATGCAGCAGATCGCCGACGCAGTGGAGTGCGGCAAGTCCACGCTGTACGGCTACACCAACGAGGACTTGACCAGCGAGCCGGCCTACTGGGTGGGCCACTGCCTGGTGGCGCTGTGGGCGACGAAGTGCGGCGCCAGGCTGCAGGATGTGCCGATCAAGACCGTGCAGCTGTCGGTCTCGGCGATGCTGAAGGACATGGCCTAGACGGGATTCCGACCCCGACCGAGGGCGACATTGCGGGCACTCAACCCCCGGCCAGCGCGCCGGCAGCCCGCAAGCAAGGAGCCCAGAAGATGGCCAAGCAGCCCACCCGCGTCCCCGGCGCACCCTCCGAAGCCGCCAGCACTCCGATCCCGGCCAGCGCGCCGGCAGCTGG